>Ga0210003_1000270_pt1 | contig 46256 bp, 33 predicted proteins | sample LantaG_FD_182804 | JGI IMG/M metagenome (GOLD analysis project Ga0210003, IMG submission 182804) | Deep subsurface microbial communities from Baltic Sea to uncover new lineages of life (NeLLi) - Landsort_02402 metaG (SPAdes) (version 2) | ecosystem: Environmental > Aquatic > Marine > Oceanic >... | reverse complement strand
GCTTCCGCAGTTCAGGTGTGGGAGTAGGTGACGATGGGCCCGGCCGCAGGAGAATTGAGTTCGATTCGGTAGATGTTGCCACGGACGGCACAGTTTATACTACCGAAATCGGCGGACTGATAAGAAGCTATAATGTTCTCGATGAAAAGCAAATCGACCAGGATACCTACGAAGTCACGCTACAGGTCGCCGTTTATGACTATGGCGCACGGGGCCAGACCGGGCGGGTCAAGATTGCCTTGATGCCTGCAAAAACACAGCAGGATAATTACGCTTTCCTGGACCAGATAATATCCGGCGACACACTCTCGTCGCTGTTCTCCCAGCGGCTTGTTGCGGGACTAACCCAGACTAACAAATTCGCCGTCCTTGACCGTGAAAGCATCGTCGACCTTACCAGGGAAAAAGAGATGCTCTTTTCCTTCGATGCTCCTCTCGGGGAACAGGCGAAACTTGCAGAGACTCTTGGCGCCGATTATTTGCTTGTGGGGACCGTTACTCAGGCCCAAATCGAGATGTTCGAAAGGTACCTTAAGGCTGCCAATTACACGTCGAGGAAATTAAAGGCACGATTCAATTTCGATTATCGGCTTGTCGATAGTTCAACAAAACAGGTAGTCCTGGCATCGACGGCGCAAAAGTATCTTGAGGACGAAGAAGTCAGAAAGCTTGCCGACGAGCAGAATCCTGCCGAATGGGACTCGGCTCAGGTGCGCGACGCTTTTATCTCGCTTGTGGCTAACGATGTGATTGCAGCGATTATCGACCGTGTGTATCCTATCGCCGTCGCTGCGGTACAGGCCGATGGCCAGATAATCCTGAACCAGGGCGGCCAGAGAATGAAAACCGGCATGCTGCTCGATGTATATACGATGGGCAGGGAAATCTTCGATAACGATACCGGAGAATCGCTCGGGAGCGTTGAGAGCCATGTCGCAACGCTCGAAATTCAGAAGGTCACATACACCATGTCAATAGCCAAAGTAGTTTCAGGCGAGGCATCAAAACTTACCATGAGTTCCGTTTGCCGTATCCGAAAGCAAAAGAGAGATCTCGGCGCCGGAATGGAACCGGATGTAATTAGAAACAAAACGGGGGGCGTAAAGCTGCCGTTCGATAATTAGCGGCTGCTCTCTAAAACGATAGTGTTGTGAAAAAGCCGTGTATGAGCACGGCTTTTTTTATAAGCGGTAGACATGCCGGCTATTTCTTGTCTATGTATCCTTCCGGAACAACAAGAAATTTGTAGCCACCGACGTCGGTGAAAAATATCCTGTCTTTATTCGTCTCATACCACGACTGCCATTGTTCTGCGCTCTGGAATGATTCGTTCGTATAGCGCGCGAGCAAAAGTCGGGCAGTGTCGGCGTGAATTTCATCGTCTAAAAGACTAATCAGCCGTTCGAGGGTGTCTATTTTACGATTTGAACTAAGGCCCAGAGATTTAAGCTCGCTGTCGATCAGAAACACTTTATCACGATAGATGAATTCGAAATCGTCTCTGTAATACTTTACTAATCCGTTCGGATCTCCTTGGTACTTTTTCCTGAGATCCGGCGAGAAGGTACTTGAGAAAAAGTTCTCGTCCTTTATACGATTGATCAGTGAGGCGAGCCTGATCGCATTCCATCGATGGCTGGATGTTTTGCGGATCAGAGGACCTTTGCCGTCGAATTGGTGGATGTAGCAGATGCAATTGAGAAAGAATTTCTTACCGGCTTCGGTCATCTGCGAGGGCGGCGCCGAATAACCCCATTGAAGGAAGTTGCCGTGCCGGCCTACTCCTACGGCGCCGTATTCTTTGCCGCCGTTGAAGCCCAATGCGAGAGTTTCGGCGTCCGGCGAGTCCGTAAAACCATAGGAGCGGGCGACAACACCGCCATAGGTCTTGTCCGTTTTCTGCACGCGCCATACCTTCATTTTGTTTGGGAGCTTGTCCTCACCCAGGTGACGGTCGTGGTAATTCCCGGGTGTATCCCGGTATTCGAACTCAGGCTCAACCTTGAAGGGTTTTTGAAAAACAACATGATCGAGCAGCTCAGCATGAGCCGCATCTCCCATGCAGAATCACATGTATCCGGTTTTGAGGGAAAGATTGCTGCATAAGAACGCGCCCGGAACTCCCACAGTAATAGTAGCTCGCGCGTATTGACGGCTAATCCTCAGTCGTGGCGCACTGTTGTATGCGCCGTCATGGTCGACAATAGCAACATCAAAATCGGCGGTATGACTTCCGGTAAAGGTATTGTAATCCGTGGTTTCTACCTGCTGGAAATGCCTCGTGAGAAAATCCACGAAGTCCTTTGCACGGTCCGTGTTCGGCAGGCCGGCATACAAGATACGCAGGCCGATCTTTTCTGACGTATCGGTCTTTTGAGATTCGACTACCTGTTGGGTCTCCTGAGGTTTCTCTTTCTTGCAGCCCGAAAAAACTATTGGAAATAAAGCCAGCAAAAATACCAAAGAAAGAGCCATTTTGTTTTTGGAAGTGCTTTTTCTCATGAGTGACAACTCCTTAAAAAGAGTGACGAATCAAAGTCTTATTGTAGTTAAATGCTTCCTTTAAATCAAGTTTTGTCGAAAAAATTGACAAATTCTATTTAATGTTGGACTTTTTTAGCCATTTTCTATACCATAGATGTTAAGCATCTTGATCGAGGGAAGTTGCGTTGATTCGAGTTTTTGCGAGAAAGGAGATATATCATGAGAAGAAGGGTAGCTTTCTGGAGATTTTTCAGTGAAGGCAGTATAGCGCTGTTGTGTCTGCTACTAATGGCTATTGCTTCCGGCTGCAAACAGGAGACGGATGAAAACGGAAGCCAGGAAAAGCCCGAGGAAAAGGTGATTAGCGAGGAACAAGAGCAAGAAACTCGTGCCAAAGAACAGGCAACGCAACTTGTTTTCGATTTGGAAGAAGTTTCTTTGTTTAGCAGGGGAAAAGTTGGAATTCTGTGGCATTCTCAACCTGAGGCGTTGTATTCGTTTCTTATGGGCATGTCTGTCGCTTGCGATGAGAAGCCAGGCAAAGCTAACGCTGTAATATATCCACGATTCAAGTCTGACAAACCTCTCTACGGCTCAATCCAATTTAGTGGAGAGATTGCAGGCATTCATCAAAAAGATGGTCATCAGTTTGTGATCGACGAGTCGGCGGGAACTGGGACAGGATATAACCGTTTATACTTTGACCACGACTGTGACCTTGACCTTACTAAGGAGGAACCATTGATGTCCCTCAAAATTCTGCGTAGTGGGTCAGTAATGCAGTTTTCGTCCATCGAACAACAAGTGGGATTCGATAGTTTCGATATCATTTTCGATTATGGTTCCGCTGGCGAGCAGGCAATAGAAATTATGCCTCGTTTAAGAATCATCAGGGGACGTCCGGGGATGAGTTTTGTAGCCACAAAGATACGCAAGGGCAAGGTTGAAATTGCAGGGATCGAGTATATTGTATTGCTTGGCTATGGACGTTCTATCGGTCGGAGATTTGATCATGAAGATGTCGTGTTCTCTCTGATTCCAGAAAGAGATCCTGAGAATCCTCCGTCCTGGACGGGAGCCGAACGGCTTAATTCCACGCATGCGATTGGCGGAAAGCACTACCGCTTTGCCACAACTCCTACGGGTGACAAGTTATTTGTACGCTCCTATCGCGGCGCACTGGGTACATTCGAAGTCGGTACAGGGGGACGTGACATTCTGGACGTGACGATGCGCGGTATACTGAGATCGGAAGATACTTCATTAGCCGTCGGAGGTGAATTAAAAGCAGGCTGGCCAAAACCAGCTAAGAGTTGCCAAGTGCCCGTCGGGGATTACTTGCCAAGTAATCTGAAAATAACTTTTGGGCGGTTGAGCATTTCCATATCAAGCAATTATCACTCTGACGGCAAACCGAGAGAGGCAGACAGGCCAAAGCTTTACGCTATCAAGATTCGAAAGGATGAACCCTATATTTTTGATTTCTCAAATGAGCCGGATGTGATATTTGCTTCGCCGGCGAAGGACCATCGCGTCAAGCTGGGCGAAGAATTGCAGGTTAATGCCGTCTTAATCGATCCGGAACTGGACATTATGATTCGTCGTCTCTACGATACCGGAACCGAACAAATGCATAAAAATGTATCCCTCGATCCAAAAGTGATAATTACAAGGGCGGACGGCGAAAAGGTTGCCGAGGGCGTCATGCCCTTCGGCTGAGACGGCACATGCGGGTACTCGTGGCGAGTACCGACCGATCTTAAAATCAACGGCAGTGAAGAACAATTTGAAATCCAAGTCCTGTATGATACAAAGGAGCTTTACGGCAAGGTAACCGGAACACGTCAGGTTACAATTTGCCGGGATTAACCTCTCGCTGGAATATACTAAAAGGCCAGGAATGAATCAAATGCGTAAGGGACTACTTGTGCAGGATTTGAAATTCGGCTTAATAATTCCATTCGTGATTGCCTCGGTTTTCTGGAATTCCGGAGTTTCTTTCTGTCTGGCTGGGCAGCAGGCTTTGGGTGAGCTGAAGCTCGAGGGCGAGCATGTCGAAAGGCTGGTTCTGCAGCGGAAGGATGGTCACACAGAACGGTTTGACCAGCCGGGCGAAGTCGTCGAACTGCCTGTGGGCCAATATCAATTGCATGAATCGCACCTGGACGGCGGCTATGACTGCTTGCAGGGGGGCGGAACGCAGAAAAAATGGATAACGATTGCTGAGAATGCGCCGGCTGTATTGAAAGTCGGAACTCCTCTGAAACAGATACTGGAAGTGAAACGACAGGGGAGGACTCTGGCTTTGAATTATAAACTGCTCGGGGTTGGGGGGGAAGTTTACACTCAGGAAGACAGGAGCAATTCGCCGAGCTTTACGATCTACAAGGGCGATCAGGAAATTGCCTCGGGCCAATTGGCATATGGCTGAGGCGGCGGCTGCTCGTACTCGTGGCGAGTACCTCGAATGACCTTCGGTGAATTGAGGTTTGTTTCTTCTGTTAATATAGGCGATTTGGGACCGAAGCAGGGGGTGGAGGCAGTTTATAATTGGAGATGGTATCACAGTACGCCAAGCCTGGCGTTATGGATTGTTTTGGCTGCTGCCTTGATTCTCATCAAAAAAAATCGCACTCCTCGTATCCTGCTTATCTTTGTGCCTTTGCTGATCATGAAAATCTTGTGGTTTCTACTTACACAGATGATGGATTTTCGCTCTGCCGGGGATGTTGAGATGTTTAACATGATGTTTAACTCTCTAATTGCTGGAATTACGTTTCTGTGGTTATTTGCACCTGAGCTTTGCAGGTTCAATCCATGGATAGCCTTTTTCCTGGCCTTAGCTCTGATTACGATGTTTTTTTTGCTTGGCATTGTATCGTATCTTGGGTTTGGGTTCTCACAAGATGCCGTGGTGGCTCTTTCAATGCTTACTCTGCTGGCATTGGGGATGCTGCTCGGATACATACTGGCAGGCCGGCGCTGTCGAAAACGCTACGGCCCCGTGCGATTCTTGTTATGGCTGGCCGTCTGGATGGTCGTTGTCTGCCTTGCGAGCATGATTGTGTTTTATGTAATTACGTTTTTCATTCAGAAGGTTCCCATTCCGATTACAAGAATATTGTTTATGGCATCAATAGTGGGGCTAATACTTGCGATCTTCTTATACGTAATTAACCTGCCCTACATGATTTTAGCGCTGAGGAGTTCTTTTTTCCGCGAGAGATTTTATGCGTGCCTGCGTCTAAAAGCGATGCCTGAAGCTCCGCAACAGGCTGATATCGGCCGGATTAATGAACAAAATCCCGGCACAGAAATACCCGAAAAAGAGAATTCTACGTAAAAGTGCCGGTCCGGCAAGGGTTTATGAAATAAAAAATGTTGCAAAAATTGAGAAAAAACTGTAACATTTATCTAAGAATCAAGTCTTATAATACGTGGAGAGGATAAAGGCTGGCTCTTCGTCCAACTAAATAATCGACTGTATTTGGAGGTTCCGAAAATGAGAAAGAGAATCTACGTTCAGCTCTCAGTGGGAATTGGACTGCTTATCCTGGTATCGCAGATATCGGCACAGCAGGAGCAGTGGCTGCAATATCACTCATCACGAGAGGCTGGCCAGATACTGGGCGAAGTAGGGTCGCCGGCATTAGAGCTAAGCCCTGAGAAGCCAACAGGTGTGAAGCTGCCGCAATTCAAGGGCAAGACCCAGTTGTTTACCAAGTGGCCCACTCCTATGGTCAAGAGCGGCTGGCTCTGGATAGCCTTGGACCGCACACATGAACAAGGGCCGTATGACTTGCTGTATATCGACTCAAACGGTAATGGCAGCCTCGACGATGAAACCGCTGTAACGGTATATCGAATTGACCAGCGAAGTGCATATTTCGGGCCTGTGAAAGTAATCTTCCAGGTTGAAGACGGGCCGGTCACATATCATTTGAACTTTAGTTCCTACCAATACGGCACTGCCGATAATAGATTGTACATATCATCCGGCGGTTGGTACGAGGGGGATATCACCGTGGGTGGAGAAAAGAAGCACTGCATACTTTTCGACTATAATGTGAACGGTGCATTTAATGACAAATCTGCAAATGCCGCCGATTGCGATCGGATACGGATAAGCAAGCAGGGCGTTCAAGACACGCTTTTTACAGGCAACTATATCAAAATTGAGGAAACAATATACCAGCCTGAAATCGCCCGGGATGGGGCCTGTATAAAGCTCACAAAGGCCGAAAATGTGAAATTTGGGAGTGTTCGGCTGGCCGAGTCGATAACGCAGTTCTCCGCCAATGGCGAGAATGGACTGTTTATCCTCAAGCCTGAAAAGGGAATCGCTTCGCTGCCGATAGGAAAATATCGCGTTTATGACTGGGCCGTCGAGCGCAAGGATGAAAAAGGTAGTAACTGGAAACTCGAAGGCACCGGCCTTGGCGAGAAGAATATCTTCGATATAACTGAGGGCAAGGAAGCCGTACTTTCGATTGGCGAGCCCATTGTCGCTACCCTTGATGCATCGGAAAGGGAGGGAACGCATTCCTTTCGCCACAGCATGAAAGGCCGGGCCGGCGAAAATATCGTATTAACACGCAACGGCGCTCAGCCGCAAGCTCCAAAGGTGCGTATCAGCAGCGAAGATGGCACATACGACCGAACCTTTAGCTTCCAGTATGGCTGAGGCGGCACCTGTTCGCTCTCGTGGCGAGAGCCCAAAAACGTGGCTGGACCATTCAAAGCGACTGTCGCAGTGGCCGGGCCGTATAAGATCGAAACCAAGCCATACACGATAGCTGTCGCCGGCAAACCGAGCACTGCAGTAAGCGAACCTTCCGTCGTCGCCGAAGTATCGCCTGCAACTACTGCCGGTCCGGCTGAGATTGAAGCCTCGACGACTGGCGAAACACAAGCCGTCAAGGGTGGAGGCTTGAAGTTAGTTGTGGTCATTGGGGTGATAGCTGTTGTTGTTGCCGGAATAGCAATCTTCAACAAAAAAACAGCAGCTTAAATTGAGTGAGTCAGATGTTCTGATGTGGTGCAAAGTAATGATAGGGGAATAGGTATGCGCAAAAATCGGACAGCAATTCTGTGCGTTAGTCTCGGGCTGATCAGTTTTACGAACTCTGCCCGGGCTCAGGGCCGGCAGGCAAGTATAGTTCAGGACAGCCATATTCAGAGTACGGCCGGTGAACAGGTAATGGAATTTCATGCGATCCACCGGCAGACCAAAAAGCCGCTGTCGGATGTGACTCTAACGGTAAGGGTCTCCGCAGAGAATTACAAGAAGCAGGAATCATGGGATTATAAGACCGATTCTCAGGGTTCCTGCAGGATCAAGTTGCCTGATTATCAGATAGAAACACTGCGGCTCTATCCCCTTAAGGAAGGATTCGTCCCTTTGTTTATCATGTGGAGAGGGATTCCGACACCGCCGGAATTACCGAAGATCTTTACTATAGCGATAGAACCGAGCACCACAATCGGGGGCGTTGTTCGAGAAGAGCAGGGTGAGCCGATCGAGGGAGTGGCGGTGGGTGTGTATTATCGGATAGACGATCCCGATGCTGCGGAGAATGTCAACGTGGAAGTTTTGATCTTTAACACTATTGAGACAGACATCAAAACAGATAAAGCCGGACGATGGACGTTTAATAAGATGCCTTCCGAGATCGATAAGAATGAATTGAGAATCTTCCTGACACATCCCGGCTACATAAGCGACAATCTGCGACCCAGTCATATTCCCTTACCTATCACGCGGCAGCCCTCGATTGAAAGCCTGCGCGATTTGAGTGCTGTGATGGTGATGAAAGCGGGACTTGAGGTTGCCGGCAAGGTCACCGACAAACGGGGCAATCCCATTGCCGGGGCAAAGATATATGATACGGAAGGTTACTGGTGGCGCTCGACGAAACCATTCGCTGAGACCGACGCCCAGGGGCAGTTCCAGGCAAACACTAAACCCGGCGCGGCCACATTGACCGTGCAGGCCCCGGGATATGCACCGGACCTGAAAGTCGTCACGATCATAGCTGGTATGCCGCCGGTTGAGATTCGCCTGGAGCCGGGCAGGATTATTGAAGGGAAGGTGACCGATCAGGCCGGCAAGCCCGTTGAAGAGGCCTGGGTAAGTGCCGAGGAATGGCGCAGGAACAGGAGAAGGCTGCATCTGGTGGCCAAATCGGACGCCGAGGGAAACTTCAGGATAACGGACGCCCCGGCCGACGAGGTTACCTTCGACATAGGCAAAGAAGGCTATATGGCGCTTGAAAAGTATGTGATGAGAGCCGGCCAACGCAAATATGACATTACGCTCCGGCCGACATTAAAAGTGCGCGGTACGGTTATTGACGCTCAAACTGGCCGGCCGATAGATAAATTCACGGTGACAAATGGATTTGATTATGAAGATGGTCGAGCCCCAGAATGGGAGGAACACGGTGTCCGAACATTCACAGGCGGCCGATACGAGATGGAATACATGCAGGAGATATTTACCTATCGTATACGCGTCGATGCTGCGGGATATCAGTCCGACGTATCAGACCGCATCAGACCAAGTGAAATTCAGGAAAGCAACATCGTCCGTGATTTCAAATTGGACAAGGCCGCCGTCGTTACAGGTAAGGTGCACTCTCCTGACGGCAGGCCTTTGCCGGGCGCCGATGTGGTGATAGCAACGCACGAGCTGGGAATCGTGAACGGCAAGATCGACTCCCGCTCGTCGGAGCAGAATCTCGTCCTTAAGACCGATACAAATGGTGGATTTCGTTTTAAACCGCCCGTTAGTACCTATACGATCATTGTGCTTGGCGAGCAGGGATTCGCCAAGATTACGTCGCATGATTTCACAGCATCACAAACCATTACGGTGTCCCCCTGGGGGCGGATAGAAGGGACACTGCGAATCGGCGCACGGCCCGGCGCCGATAAGCTTGTCGCCTTCTTGCCGGAATCTCGCCGGGGACCGGAACAGCCAAGAATCAGTTTTGAGTATGAGGTACAAACGGATAAGTACGGGCATTTTGCTTTTGCTCACGTTCTGCCTGGCGAGGGAGTAGTCACACGGGCAATACCGATTGGCGACCGTGCTCGACGCATGAGCCATAGTTTAGGCGTTGAAGTCAAACCGGGCCAGGTGAATCGCGTCCAAATTGGCGGGACCGGGCGTCCGGTGATCGGCAGAGTAGTCATCCCCGATATGATTAAGGATAAATTCGATTGGCAATACACCAATCATCGTTTGCGGGTATCTTCACCCAATAGTTCCTATAGAATCTTAGCCCTGGAGTTCGATGAAGACGGCTCATTCCGCGCCGAAGATGTTCCCGCCGGAGACTACTGTGTATATCTAACCGCCTACGGGCCGCCTACAGATTCGCGGAGCCGCTGGGGCGAGAGAATCGGCGTGCTGACCCACCCATTCAATATTCCCGAGATGCCGGGCGACAGAAGCGATGAGCCTCTGGATATTGGTGTATTGGAACTGGAAGTCATCGGAAAATCAGCCCTTGTACCGTCGCTGGCCGGCAAATCCCTGCCGGACTTGGGCAGTATGAAGATTGATTTGGCCCCAGAACAAGCAAAAGGCAAGATGATCATGGTTTGCTTCTGGGACATGAACCAGCGGCCATCACGGAACGCCGTGATTCAACTGGTCCACCAGGCAGAAGAACTGAAACAGAATGGTGTGACCGTTATAGCAATCCAGGTCTCAAAGATTGATGAAGAGACGCTCAACAAGTGGGTCAAGGACCAAAGCATCTCCTTCCCGGTCGGAATGGTCCGGGGCGATGAGGAAGAAATACGGTTCGCTTGGGGTGTAAAATCACTGCCGTGGTTGATTCTAACTGACAAGGACCAGATCGTCCGGGCGGAAGGTTTTGCCCTGGTTGAGTTGGATGAAAAGTTAAAGGTGAATAAATGAAAGGTTAAAGCGATGCGACGATCAAACTGGATTACTGTTGTGCTGTTATGCTTTGCAACTAATGCCGGGGCTGAACAAGCTGATTCACGCATTATACATTTTCCACCGGATCGATCCATGGGGATGCTTTACGTGATGGATTGTGACAAGTGGGAAACAAGCAATTTCTCGGGCTGGGAGCTGCTTTGCGAAGCTACCAGTGATGTGACGGTGCCGGCAGGTAAGGTACTAAAACTTGTTTTGAGTAAAGAGGCTGGTAATGATTTATCGCCGTTGTCTGTGCTGCGGCCTGATGATCTGGCAATCCTTTATTGCTACCGCGTAGAGATCGCTGATGACCAGCTAAGACACATATCTCATTTGACCGGCCTGAAACATATCGATCTTCACGGCACAAACATACTTGGAACAGGATTGAAATACCTTAAAAACCTAAAATCACTTGAAAGTCTCAACCTGAAAAGCACTCATGTGGGTGATAATGAGCTGGCCTATCTTTCTGATCTTCCATCTCTGAAAAGCCTTTTTCTCTGGAATACTCCGACAACTGATGCTGGCATGGTGCATGTGGGAAAGATCGCTTCTTTAAAGGTACTGTTGTTAAGCCGGGGAGTGGGTGATGAAGGTCTTAGCCTACTCAAGAACCTTACCACACTGCGGCACCTGTCTGTATACGATCCGTCTATCACTGATAAAGGATTATCGTACTTAGCGGGTATGAAACAGATGGAATCTCTGCACATTGCAGAAACACAGATAACTAATGAAGGCCTGTGCCACCTTAAGCAGATGAAGAAACTTAAAGATCTGTATTTGTGGCAGACTCGCGTCACGGAAGAAGGATTGGTCCATTTGAAAGATCTCACGAAACTCGAACAGTTACGCTTAGATTTTCCTCTCACAGAAGTCGGTCTGGTGCATCTGTCAGGCCTGGCTTCGCTCAAACACGTGCGGCTTGATGAAAGCTCCATGACACCAAAGGGGCTTGATATCCTGTCAGAGATGAAGTCTCTTGAAGATGTTATCATTGATTGTTGGAGAAAAGGTGGCAGCTACAATACGGATGCAGTTGTGAAAAAAGTGGCTGGTTCGCTCAAACTGAAATCTTTAAGCATTTGTGAAGGCCTTACGGACGAAGGACTTGCGTATCTAAAGAATATGCAGTCTCTGGAAAAACTCGATATCTTCCGATCACAAGTCACAGGCAAGGGCATTGCAGCACTGGCTGAGTTGCCTCGTCTGAAAGAAGTGTCACTTGTCGAACCGATGCTTACCAGCGAAGAATGGGCGGCCTTAGGTAGACTGTCCTCATTGGAATACTTAGATTTGAACTGGATCCAATCCGAGTTTACGGATGTGGACATTGCCCATCTATCAGGACTGAGTCGTTTAAGGCGGTTAATCATCAGCCCCAATATACCGGATGAAGATGAAGATATTTCTCTCGGCATTAATGATAAAGGTCTGATGCATATCTCTAAGCTCAAGGCGCTTGAGAATCTCAGCCTGGCCAGTGCGAAGATCACAAACGACGGACTCCAGCATCTTGCTGAATTGCCGGCGTTAAAACATATTTCCTTCGAGCGCTGCAAGGTTTCCGAGCAGGATCTGCAACGGCTCAAAAAGAAGCTGCCGGAGCTCCGCTGGAGTATTAATTAGTGACCATGCCGACAGGGAGGGAGGGTCAATGGCTATCTGTGGCCGGCTGATCGGCCCTGTCTTTTGAACGCTCGAAGATACTACACAGATTAAGGGCGTCCGGGCTGCACTTGGTGCATTCGAGGCAGCGTATGCAGCGCAGGTCGTTTGTGCTTTTTTCCGGCTGGATGCCGTATTCACACAACTTGTGGCATTGTTCGCAGTGCGTGCATTTGTCGCCGTTGAATTGAAGGAAGAATGCAGAGATGCGATTGAACAGCGAGAATATCGCGCCGAGCGGACATAGAAGTCTGCACCAGGGTCTTCTGATAAAGAAGATGACGATCAGGAACAGAACGAGGATCGTCAGCTTTACGACGCTCGGCCAGATTATTGTTTCGCCGGCAATCGCCTGGCCTGCCATGCTCGGCACCGCCGCTTCCAGTGCTCCCGCCGGACAGACCCGGCAGACAAAAAGCGGGTGATCTTCGCCGAAGAAGTAGGGCACCGCCAGCACCGTTACTATCAGCACGACGTATCGCAGATAGCCGGTGACTTTGGGCAGGTCGAATTTAGGCGTCGGGACTTTAGCTGCCAGATCCTGCAGGAAGCCGAATGGACAGACCCAGCCGCATATCAGCGTGCCGAATAATGCACCGACCGCAATCAGTAATCCGACTGCGATGAATGGAAAAACATGCAGCGCGCCGAATTGAGCGATTACGCCGATAGGGCATGCGAACGTCGCCAGGGGACACGCATAGCAGTGGAAAACGGGCGAGCACATAGTATGCAGACGCAAACCCAAGGGGTCCAGCCAAACCAGCAGGAATGAAGCCTGCACCCACATTCGCCAGCCGAGTAGCCTGGAAGCGAAACTGCCTGTTTTATTTTTCGTGACCATGGCCACCATGGTCTCCTTTTAACTGCCTCACGTAGCACATGCTTCAGGGGCTTTGCCTGTGTACGTTTGTTTGATCTTGCCCGACTCGTCCAGCGTTACGCCGCCTATCGAGGCCTCTTTGATAAGGGCCGGTTCCGACTTGGCGATTGCTGCCGTATCGTCTCCCTGTTGGGGCGAGACGTTCGCCGAATGGAAGAAAGCGCCATATGCCAGCAGGGCCGTCCCGAGCAGAACCAGCAGGCCGAAGATTATGATTTTCGTATTTTTATTTATCATAATGCATTCCTTTTCACTTATTATATCGACCAGCCATATGCGAAAAATTCACTTTTGCCGGCGATTCTAAAATGGCGGAGGCGAATGGGAATCGAACCCACCCGGGACCTTATCAGCCCCACACTGGTTTTGAAGACCAGGGGCACCACCAGGCACCAGTCACCTCCACAAAAGCTTATCTCTTATTTTATCAGATTCCATAATAATACATCTGCTTCCTCCAGTCAATAAGCTTGCGTCATTGGTAAATTAATTTTTCCATGTTTTTCCTTGCTCAACAGGGCCGAGGAGCCGGCGAAGCTGGTGCCCATCCAGGCGGCTTCGCCAATTTCGTCCTGGGTAAAGCCTTTCTCTTTAGTTTTTTTCAGATGCATTTTGAGGCAAAGGAATTATCCTGAGCACTAAGATTCCCAGCGCAGCGCCTGCTGTATTGCATAGGAGATCGAGTAACGATGGCGTCCGCGTCGGCAGACCCATCTGACCGGTTTCGATAATAAGGCTCAGGAGCGCACCGGCCAGCAGTATCAGAAAGGCGGCCCGCCTGGGGGACATGTGTCTGTTTCCGATCAGAAACATTAGCATGCACCAGGCAAAGGGGACGAAACCGAGAATATTGACGAGGATATCCTTCGCGATCCCTTCATCCCAGTACATGTCACGCCAAAACTGCACCACTATTTCCCTTCTGAGGGCCTTGAATGCCGAAGGAATGGTCAGGTGGTTCGTATTATCCATCTGGTTGTAAATCAAGGTACCTGTTCGCTCTGCAAAAGTGTACAAAATCATTGGCTCAGGCTCAATAGCGGCGGGCTTGTCCACCGATCTGTCGGACCATAACTCGTAATGTCGCCGGATTTGCTCGGAGGTTAACAGTGTGTCATATAGGGCCAAGCCGTACAGATTTCCAATCCAGGCATTTTGACCAATTGACGAATTGCCAAGATTAAGGTAGCCACAGAAATGCTCCACTCCTATCAGTGACTGAATGTCATACGACCGGGCCGGCTCTCCGTTGACATAAATCTCGGTTCGCTCTGGTCCGGAGGCTATCGTGATCAGCTTTTTTTCATTTGCGTTGAGCCCGTCATTGAGGTCGATTTCACGATATGTATCGCGAGCATCATTCTGGTTGTCTCTGCTGCGTATAACCAGTTCGGTCTTCCATTGACCAATGACCAATGACGATCGAGGATAACCATCATGGAAGGATACGATATGTGCCAAACCACCACCTTTTCCCTCGTGCGATTCGACATATATCTCGATGGTGCTGGGCTCAAACGTGTGCGATCCAGTTCGGACATCGACAGGTGAATCGCTGTAAATAACGCCGCCACTGGCTCTTCGAGTTGAAAGACCTTGCTTATAGAATTGAATGCCGTCTTGCCCGCCCAGCCAACGGACTTGATTCTCGGAAAAGAAATTCAGAGGCCAGAGTCCAAACAACAAGATCACGATAGTGACCAAGATCAACAATGAAAGGCTGAACCTGCGACTTACCATTTCCAGATTGACTCCGAGGATTTTCCCATACGGATTTCCCAAATACAAATCTGCGGCCAGCTTCTTATTTCTCACTTTATCAGAGGTTTTATTATGTCTCATGTGGATTGTCTGTCAGGAGTTTTTGTGCTGTTCGTAAAAGACCATGGCTGGTGAGCCGCCGAAGCTGATGCCCATCCAGGCGGCTTCGTCTATTTCATCTTGCGTGAAGCCTTTGTCCCTGGCGTTATTCACGTGCATTTTCAGGCATGGCTCGCACCGCGTCGCCACGGATAGCGCAATGGCCATCGCCTGCTTGGTATAGGCGTCCAGGCCGTGAGGGGAACTGGCATCGCCGAGAAAATCCTTAAATTTAGCCTTTATCTGGGCGATATCGGAACCCTCGCCGGCACCCGGTTTCGCCGAGCTTACCGCATCGGCACAGCAGGGGACCTCTTCGCGATCCTTTTGCTTATTGTCCATTATTCGTCCTTCATCAATCGTCTCTCGTTCTTCGATTTTGAACTTCCGGCTGCCAGTGGTCTTGATATGAACGAGTCCCGTACCTTTTGCGAGAACTCTTCCGACAATCGCTGCGGCGGAGATTCCATCTTTATGAAGGGCTTTCAGGAAACTGCCGGCGTCATTTTCTGCGATGGCAATCAAAAGGCCGCCGGAGGTCTGCGCATCATAGCACATATCTACCATATCCTGCGGCAGAGATTCGTCGGCGATAATTCGGTCGCCGCACGATTCCTTGTTTCGCTCGATCGCTCCGGGCAGGATTCCCTCTCCGGCGTATTCGAGCACGCCCGGAAACAGCGGAATATCGTCCCAGATTATTTCGACATCGACACCGCTCGAAAGGGCCATCTCGGCAAGGTGGCCCATCAGACTGAAACCTGTCACGTCGGTGCATGCATGCGCGCCGAATTTGACCATGAGCTGCGAGGCCTTCTTGTTAAGAGTGGTCATCGACGCGGCTGCCGCTTCTACGCTGTCAGCGTTAGCCCTGCCGATCTGTGAGGCGAAAGCGACAATTCCCGTGCCGAGCGGCTTGGTCAGGATGAGAACGTCACCGGGCTTTGCGGCGGCGTTGGTTACGATTTTGTCCGTTTTGATTGTACCGGTTACGGCGAAGCCCGCTTTGATTTCGCTGTCGTTGATACTGTGACCGCCGATGATGGCTACTCCGGCCTCGTTCATTTTGTCGATGCCGCCGGACAGAATCTGGCTCATCGTTTCGTCAGGGACCTTGCGGACGGGAAAACCGAGAACGGAGACAGCGATCATCGGCGTGCCGCCCATCGCGTAAATATCACTGACCGAATTTGCCGCCGCCACCTGTCCGAACGCATATGGATCGTCCACTGATGGCGTAAAGACGTCCACGGTCTGGACTAAGGCCGTGCCATCCCCCATATCATACACACCGGCATCGTCTCCCGCCGGCACACCTACCAGTACACGGGGATCGTCCACGGTGGGCAAATTCTTCAATACCTGTTTTAGAAACACCTGGTCGATTTTCGAAGCGCAGCCCGCCTTTTCCACGAGTTGTGTCAATCGAATGGGCCCGGTAGGGGCTTCTATCCGTTCACCGGCGCACAGGCAGATGTTCTTTTCCTTGAAGAGATCGCAGGGACAGGGCTTCTTGGGATCGCAAATGCAGTGGCCCAGCCGAATCGAACGCTGCATGACTCGTTTTCGTCTTTCCATGTTTATCATCTTGATACCTCTATAATAGTGAGCAAAAAGTATATCCTTTGTATAACCACAATGCAAGCAAGGCCCGACGGGCATTATATGCCTGCGGCGTCAAATTTTTTCGATGCCAGTATTGCCGCACCGAGCGCGCCGGTCATCTGTGGATCGGGGCAGATGCTGACGTTTTGCCCGAGCGCGGCCTGCATGGCGTCGGCCATTCCGGAGACCATTGCCACGCCGCCTGTAAAAATGATTGGCGGGTCAACATTCCGGCCGGCCATTGAAATAATGCGAGAGGCAATGGAAGCCTGTACTCCGGCGACGATGTCTTCGCTGGCTGTGCCGGAAGCGAGCAGGCCGGTGATCTCCGTCTCTGCGAATACAACGCACATGCTGCTGATGGCGGCGGGATTACTGCTGTTTGAGGCCAGCCGGCCGAGCGCACCAAGCTCGACACCGAGACGCTCGGCAACGACTTCGAGAAAGCGTCCCGTTCCCGCCGCACAGCGGTCGTTCATGGCAAAATCCCGGACCCTTCCGAGGTTGTCCAGCCGAAGAAGCTTGCTGTCCTGGCCGCCGATATCGATAACAGTCATGGCCTCCGGCACAATATGATGCACTCCGACGGCGTGACATGTAATCTCGGTAATCGTCGTATCGGCAATGCTGACGGCGCTGCGTCCGTAGCCGGTTGCCACAATTGCGGAATGTCTTTTTTGTTTATGCCGTTCTTCTTCAGCACTCTTTTGAAAAGAGTCATTGCGAGCCTGTCCTGCTCGACGCCCTGATCTGTGAGCCCTTTGGCTATGACCCGCATGTTCTCGGTTTCTATCAGGATTATTTTAATTGCTCTTGAACCGGCATCTATTCCTGCACAAATCATTCTATTCTCCGTTTTCTTCGTTATGTTTGACGACGGGCTTTAACAGTTTCCACGAGGGCTTGAAGCCGGGTTTGTACGCTCGGACGCATAGAGTCAATCACGGGGGGTACTTCAATCTCCAGTATGGGAATGTCGAACTTTTCCTGTACTATTTCGCAGATGACCCGGCCTTCCAGCGCGCAGTGACTTGCACCGGGGATTCGCGATATGAGAACCGCCTCGGCGCCGAACCGGCGAATGTCGGCACATATCCGGTCGGCCCTGTCTATCGATGAACCTGCCATCGGATCAGCAAGCGCCATCTGCGCCAGAGCCTCAAGCGGCGGTATGTCTTCCGGAATTATATCGAGCGCATGCGTGAAAAGGTATTCTGTGCCGCATATTCTGCCGCCGCAGTCTTCGAGAAGATTCATTACCTGCAAATCCGCAACGGGATTAACCCAGAAGATTCTGGCCGCACCGGCGTCGAGAATGCCTTTGCCGGCGAAGACGCGAGATGTCACTTCATCGAGCAATTCTTTCAGCACGTTGATTGTTTCCTGCTGGTCGGAACAAAAGTGTATCGCAAGCATCTCGGCGATGAGCATTTCGAGTGCAGGCATAGGACAGAGTTCAGCGGTGAATGCGAAATGTCGAAGCTCGGCGAGGTATTTTCGAACCAGATTCGCTTTTTTTATTCCGGCCGATAGCTTCTGCTCGTCTAATTTTTCGCCCGTCAATTCTTCCAGGGCGGCCTTGATCCGTTCGAGCTGCGATTTGACGAATTCGACCTGGCATTTCGGTGCCGAGAATCCGCCCGGCAGATTTACCGCAATCTCATCGGGCTCGGGACTGCGCCGATGAGGGATTTCCCACCAGAAAATTGGTTGCCCGAGGCCGTTTAGCCGCTGAGCGATGGCGGAAAAATCATCGCAGGTTGCTCCGACGCTGCAGAGGAGCATATCCGGAATGGGAAAATGCGCCCCGGTGACAAAAGCACCCAGCATCGCGCGGACCGGGCAGAAGGATTCGTCGATGCCGAGCGAGTCGGCAATTTGAAGCAGTCCGGCACCGAGTTCCATCACGCACGGAATCCACCATGCTCCATCGGGATAAAAGGCTACGATATTCTTAAAGCAGTACGCCATTACCGGCACGGTGCCGAGGTCCTTCATTGTGCCGACGATTTTCCTGCCGGCTGCGCGGGCCTCGTGCAGGCGATCTTCCTCTGTGAGCAGAAAGTTCCACAATCTCAGGGCCGCGGCGGAATTGTCATAGCGAAGTTTCAAGAGCCGCTGGTCTCCATCCTCGATATGCCGGCTCAGCGGCCCTCCGTAGTCCGGCTGGCAGGTCCCTGCTTTCTCCAACTGCTCGTAACGCAGGCCCCATTCTTCAAGTGTGATTCGTTTCGGAATATCGCTCACTGCAGCATCTCCATGAACGCACGAATTCGGTTTGTCGTTCGTTGCCGTTCCATTTCGTTGTCACCGGCTGTGTCAATATCGAGCACGGGCAGGTCGCTGAAGTCTTTCAGACGCCTGAGTTCGGCGTGCCACATGTCACACCACAGGTACCGGCGGAAAATAATCCCCTGCACCTGCCTTGAAGCAAGCTCACGCTGAAGCCATTTGTAAAGCTCGCTGTTCGGCCGGCGGGAAGCATCCTGGATGCTGCCGAAATACGCATCGGCCAGTTCCATAAGCGGCTCATCGTGCAGCCGCCGACGGTCGAATCCGGCGCATAGTCCCCGCTCGCCGGTTTCGGTCGCATCCAGCACGATTCGTCCGCCGGATTGCTCTATCAGGTCGAACAGGGCAAAATCCTGCCTCATTAGAGGCCCGCCAATAATGGCCAGACGGACACCGCCGATTACCGGCTCGACAGCCGTGACGTAATCGAGTGTTTTATCCGGCCCGTCCCGGCCGAGTGAGGCGATTGCTTCGGCGTACCGCCCGGCGGACAAATAATCTCTTGCTGCAAGGATGGATGCCCGGGTGGTGTCATATTCGAGCATTATACCTGCCAGCGTGTCGTTTGACGGTAACTTTCCGCCCAGTCCCGTGAGGAATCGGCTGAGCCGTTTCAGTTCGTCGATATACAGCTTTTGCGATTCGAAACTCTGCCATGTATTAGGCACATTCATAAGAAAAGCCGGCAGACTGCACTTACGGATGAGGATGTCGAAGGCTCGGCGCATCTGGTCGCATACCGTTGTCACTACGACTCCGGCGGCCCGTTTATTTTTCATCACTTCGCCGATAAAGCTCCGGACGAAAGGGCAGACGCCTTCTGTTCGAGCCAGTGCGGGATCTGATTCTGCATGGTCGAGCAATAATCTGCCTGCGTGCAGGCCGTGCGCTGCAATCCATTCGGCGGGCACATATGGACACGTATAGATTATAGTCTTCATCGACCTGGGCTCTCCTGTTAATTGGCGTTTTGACGAACTGTCTCGAATAACGCTTCAACTCTCAATGCGATACGTGCCGAATCGGATGGCGAGTAATCCGTTTCAATTCTAAGGTAAGGTAAGGTGAGATTTTTCTCTGCCAGCTCTTTGACGAGGTACGACTCGACATCGTACGTAATGCAAGCCTGCCAGATCAGATCGATGATGCATTCCGGGCGATACTCAGCGGCCAGGTCACGCAGCACCTCTAATCGCCGGTCGTTTGTTGTCATGACCGAGCAGGGCAGGCGCAGATACTTTTCGGCTAAAGCAAGAATCGGATCGTCCGCCGTCTCGTCAACATCTTCGAGAATGGGCTTTAGTCCCGTGCAGTTGTCCATACAGACGACAAGTCCCCCGTGTGACTCGATGATATCAAGCACTCGTTCGGCTCCGTGAACGATGGGCACGCCGGTCAGCAGTACCCGCACAGCGGAATTCGTACCGGAACCGGCCTTTTGGTTTTTGAGCAGTTCAATCGCTTCTGCGTATTGCTCAAGGTCGGCGTCGATTCCCGATATGGTGCTCTTGAAATCCAGCAGTTGCCTGCCGGTAAGCGGGGGAGATTTCGATTTCATCAATACCGCCAGCTCACGCCTTAATGCCCGTTCGCGGTTCATGGTTACGATAGCTTGCCTTATTTTATCATCGGTAATATCGACGCCGAATTGCTCTTGCAGCTTTGCCCTGAGCTTGCGAAGTTCGCTGACCCAATGTGTCATTGCGTCACTGTCCGTCGGCTTCTGAGGCAGCTCCATTATGTACATCGGCCGCGTGCGTCCCATCAGTTCGTACATTTTCTTTTTGCCGTCGCAGGTCGTCTCGGCCACAATAAGGTCGGCCATTTCGAGAAACGGATTCGCCTTTTGAATGTGGTAACCGTAAGTCGATTTGATGAGCGGGCAAAGATTCGCGGGCAGGTGTTCTTCCGCCGATGGTATCGTTTCCGCAGAGCCGCCGCACAGGCATACCGGTACGGCATCGGCGGCCATAATCAGCTCGCGGGGCGTATATTCGCACATAATTCCCACTATGTGTTTGCCTTTGGCCCTGGCATCCGTAGCATATTCGTAGCAGTGCTGTATCATGTTGCCGAACCAGTCTAAGGGGCCATTAGCCGGCCCTTTAGCTGCCGGCTTTGGAGTTGAGCATTTTGGCTGTGGGGGATTACATGGATCGTCTGGCTCAACGACTCTGCCATTTTTATTACCGCAGCATTTTCCCATTTTAGTCCTCGTATCCTGGAGTGTCGATTACTCTTTCTTCCGGGCGACAAACAGGGCCTGGGCAATTTTGCCCGCATGCGCCAGTTCCTGCATGAAGGTCATTTCGACCGCCATCGATTGCATTAACTCGCTATTGAATCCGATTATTTTCAAGGCATCGTATGTCAACTGCATATTTAGCATGTTCAGGTAGAGCTCTACGTACGGCCCGAACCGCCCGGTGTCCTCGGCGGTGATAACTTCGCAGTTGTTTGCTGTCAGCAAGTTACTGTAACCTTTGAGATTCTGTATGTTGGGGAACTTCATGAAGGCCAGCAGCCGCTCTGCTTCGGCATCGGTAAGCCCGGCATCGCCTTCGATCCAGTCGGTAAAGGCAATCAAACCTGCCGGCTTTACGATACGGGCCGCTTCTGAGATAAGCTTCTCCTTATCGACGACGTAGCACCATGCATCTTCTCCCCAGACAAAATCCGCGATTGCATCGGCAAGACTGCTATTACAGACGTCGGCAAGCGTGAATTCAATTCTGTCTGATAGTCCTTCCTGCTCGCACCTGCTGCAACCTTCCTCGACGACCTTTGGGGTTGCATCTACGCCCTCCATCCGGGCGACATCTCGAAAACGCACCAGGAACCGCATCCCGGCGCCGTTACAGCAGCAAAGGTCGACGCCTTTCATGCCGGGGCCGATGCCGGCTTTTTCCGCAAGATCCATCGACGAGGCAAAACCGCCGATATGAATCTGCTCTCCCATAATCAGCTCCCAAAGCTCGCCTTCGGGACCACTGTAAACATCCTGAACTTCCTTTAGGCCGATTTGCTTAGTACTTTTCATGGAGACATCCTTAATTTTGCATTGTTTCGTTTCGTTCCAATAAAAAAGGCGGGCAAGAGAAATTGTCTCTTTACCCGCCGGTGCTTGTGGCTCGATTTTGCTTTATTCTATCATGTGCCAGGTTTCCTCCTGCTTGATTTCAAAAGGCCCGAGATCCATATTTACCTTTACCAGGTACTTGCCTTTGAAATCCTCTGGCACTCGCCACGAGTACCGGCATACGCCGCCTCAACCATACTCGAACTTGCCCGAGGCAAGTACCTGGCCGGACTCGTCGACAATCGAAATCGCCGGTGCCGGCAGGGGGCCAGTATGTGTCAATACCTGCGGACTGTAGTGTTCGCCGGCCTGACCAACCAGTGTAAGGCCGACAGATACTGTTCGATCACCATGTTGTATATCGGTGTGTATTACAAAAGGCGGGCCAAGTTTCAAGCCGGTAGTATTTCCTTTAGATACGTTAATTGTCGCCAGATTTCCCCATGGCTCTCTGCGGCAGAGAATCGACCACCATTGATCGCTGGCTTTTGCCAGCCTGACGACGATTCGCTCCGGTTTGTACATTCCGATGTGAATCGCAACCGGCTCGCTTCCCGATACGGAAATTGCCTTACTGCCCCATCTGCCGCTTAAATTCAGGTCTGTCTCAAAACCGGGAGCTTCAATCTTGATATAGCCGGTCTGCTGCGAATAGTAAAATATGGTCAATCCGATTAAAACGACGATGATAACCGGTATGACTATTATTTTCTTCATGAACACGCCGTTCTGAAATCGTTGTCAGACTACTACGTTTTAATCCCTTTTAAGAATTAGACGTCAAAGCAACGATTATGTTACAAACTTTCCTGCAAAGACCGGGATATTACTGTTACATTATTACTGCATTATCGAAATATGCAAGGTCAAACCAGAATTCCGGAGTTTTCTACTTGCCTGAGATTGGGAACAATTAAACCATTCAGAACCATATCTCTTCAACTTTTCTTTCAAAAGGGCCCAGGTCGATATCCAACTGAACCTGGTATTTGCCTTTAAAATCCTTTGGTACTTGCCACAAGTACACTCGGCAGGCGCCGCCTCAACCATATGTGAATATGCCGGATTTAAGAACGTTTCCTTTTTCATCTACGATTTTGATTTTTGGTCTGGTGACGGCCCGATTGTCTTTTGTTATGAAGTTCTGGTATTGCTCGCCCGCCTGGCCGATGATGGCATAATCTATCGAAAGGGTCGAGCCGTTTTTTTTAACTTCAGGTTTGATCAGAAAAGGCGGTCCGAGTTTTAGAGCAGTTGCCTCGTTGTTTCGAACCTTGATTTTTGATAAGTCTGACCAGGGGCCGTAGCTTTCAATCCGCCATGTTTGCCCATCTTGTCTCATTGACAGGCTCAGGAGCTGCGGCCTGTATATTCGTGCACCGATTGCAGCCGGCTCTTCATCCGAAGCAATTCTTGCAGAAGTAAGCCAACTACCGCTAAGGTTCAGTACGGCGTCGGCATCGCCGGCATCGATCCCGACGAATCCTTTTCGTTGCGAATAGTAGAGAAGTGCCAGGCCCGATGCGGCTATAATGACTAAAGAAATCAATATATCCTTTTTCTTCATTTCTCTACGCTCTTTTTAGTCGATTACGTGCCATGTGTTATCCTGTTTGACCTCAAGCGGCGCCAGGCCAATATCCACCCGCACCTGGAACTTTCCCTTGAAATCCTTTGGTACTCGCCACGAGTACTGGCAGACGCCGCCTCACCCGTACTTGAATTGTCCGGAGGCAAGCAGCTCTCCGGACTCGTTCACAATCTTGAATTCTGGTGCGGGCTGCCGCCGACCTCCCTTCAACACAGGCAACCTATATCGTTCTTTAGCGTGCCCTTCGAGATTCAAGCCGATCAATACTCGGTCTGCAACTTGCTTTACATCTGTTTTGACTAAAAAAGGTGGCCCGATCTTGAATGAGGTCGTTTCACCGGCACGAACCTCGAAATCGCGTAAAGGCCCAGTATCCCGGTAACTTTTAAAGGTCCACGCATTCCGAGACGAGTCGATTTCGTTCAGTTCGATGAACAGTGATGAGTATGCACCCGCCGGAAGCGGCCAGCTTCCCTCGGGGCCGAATAGAAATTGGTCCGCAGCATCGGACCAAAGCTTCAGTTTCACATTTGCAACGCCGAAGTCAAGCGTCCCGAGTTTGGGCTGAACTTTTTTAAGCTCAAGAATCGTTCCATCAGGGGCGACATCAATGCCGTAATAGGTATCATATACCTTGACCATCCTGGCCAGCGGCATGATCTCCGAGGACCAGAACGATGAATATAGCCACTTTCTACCATCCCGGGCCAGGTTAATCGCAAATATATCGCACCCAGGTCTGTAAGAGTTTTCGAGCGGCAGCGAAAGTATCCCATCGTATCTCCCATCAAGATTACCATCTACAACAGCAACCTTATAGGTGTTTTTGTCCAGGCGCAACTTTCCGGCTCGGTAACCTGAAGGATGTAAGACCAATTGCTGTCCTCTATAGGTCTTCGCGAAGAACTTCGTTTCAAATTCCCTATCCGCGTCGCGGGATCGCATCAGGATGGGACCGAATTTGTATTCCTTGCCGTAGATCCCAGATAGTTCTGTGATCTTCGTTCGGTATGGCTTTTCATCAGAAAGACGACCATCACCGTTCGTATCCACGTAGAGCATGGAATGCTCCAGTTTGCTATAAGAACCAAGAATCATCGGAGTGTTCTTACCTGCCAGTTCGGCAAGAAAATACACATAATCGGCAATCAGATCCCTGGGTAAATCCTTTAGTTCAGAGGGTTTATCCGTGCTACTGGAAAGGTTCTGCGTAGCCAGGGCCAGAATAGCTTCGTCGTGCTCTGCAACGGCCTTGAATTTAAGTATGCAACGACCCTCTTCTACGGGCTCTCTCTTCGCCCACGTCGAGACTATCGCCACAGCCAATGTCAACGCTATGAATAAAATGACCTTTTGTGCTATGCTCATTGCATTTGTGTGAGTCTATATGGACATAAAACCGAATATGTAGCTCACTCAGCCCGACATATTAGTTTGAACAGCACTTATTTGCATGCTTCGCATTCTGTTAATCTATTAGTATAGACGCATAGATAATGGTTTCGTTACGTTCCTTGTCGAAAATTCCTGTTATCAGGACGAAATTTCATAAAATTCAGGCCGATCGGACAGACCATCTGCTTTTATTTTGCTGTCGGTCTTTACTGCCTGTTTTCAGCTTATCGAGTGCCAGGTTTCATCCGGTTTTGTTTCGAACGGCCCCATGTTGACATCCACCTGCACTTTGAATTTTCCTTTGAAATTACCTGGTGCTCGCCACGAGTACCTGCAAGTGCCGCCTCAGCCATATTTGAATCTGCCGGAGGTAAGAGTTTTGCCTGCCTCGTCTACGATGCTAAAGGCCGGCGCCTGCTGCCATTGACCGTTCTTTTGGACTCCGCCGGCGTATTTTTCTCCGGCCTGACCCTCGACGATAAGACCGATGGAAACATCACTGCTGCTGATCTGGACATCGGTCTTAACCAAAAGGGGCGGCCCTGGTTTTGCGCTGCTGTCCTTGAGGCCGGCAAGTGACTGTCCCTTTGCCAGGTCGAGAACCCATTTGTCGCCGTTGTCATCAGTCACAGACAGCGAGGTAAGACCGATTTCCTGCCGGGATGAAGCTGGTGATGAAAAGATACCTCGCAACAATGCCCCGATTACGACAACCGCAAGTACCGCCGCGGCGACAATCATTACTGTCTTCTTTTTTCCGGAAGAATTGTTAATCATTATGGAACCTCATTATAGTCACAGCAATTTTATTTGATACAATCCTGCTTATACGACAACCTGCCCGGAGATCTTAATCCGAATATCTTCATAGCTGAAATCTGTCATAGAGGCCATACGCTTTTAAGGCATTATAACAATTCGGGGCGGCAAATCGAGCAAAATTCGATGAAAAATTATGTTTTTACAGGGTAAAAAACAAAAAAAGATGTAACTAAAACGCTATATAAGCGTCTGTATTTATAAAGAGAACAATTTGCCTGTTTGATATAAAAAGAGCGTTGTTGCCGATTCAGTGTGGATGAGCCTGAATTAATTATTGAAACACAAAAAAAAACAATGTTTTCTTGATTTTTATTTCACTAACAGACTAATAGAGGTATAATAAAAAAGCCGCATCAATGATGAGCAGGAACAGGCAGAATTTATTTGCCAGAACGGGAAAAATAACTGCAGGAAGTTATTGAAAGAGATTTGGCAATGCGAATGCGAAGAAAATCAGCGTTTACACTAATAGAACTGCTGGTCGTTATTTCTATCATATCACTGCTGATGGCCATTTTGTTGCCTTCCCTGGGTAAAGCTCGTGAGCAGGCCCGAAGGGCGGCATGCATGGCCAATTTGCGATCGATCGGTCAGGGTGTATTTCTCTACGCCCACGACAACGACGGCAGGCTCGTTCCCGGTGATTGGAGAGTCTCATGGGATGTCTGGGGACAGGTGGCGGAGTATCCCAGAGGCTGTCGAATGCCTCCCGTTCAGGAATCGAGAGAAGTTAACCTGGGGCATCTTATTAGATCCGGAATCCTGCCGTTGCCCGGCAGCGATGATCATGTGTTCTTCTGTCCTTCCAGCCGGACTCCTGAGGGTAATCGATGTTACGAAGATTTTGCCAGGGGCTGGGGCAGTGCCGATACTATCGCTACGACAAGCTATATGTATAATAATTCGCTCGATGGTTTTGACGGCTTTGTTCAGGATGGGCAGTTTGCCGTGCTCTCGCACAAGAACAAGATCAACTTTCTGCGAGGAGACGGCAGCGTAGGTATGTTCAACGTTAAGCCGCTGGATTTTGGTTCCCCTCTGGGTCCCGAATTGTTGCAGGAAGTCTCACTCAGATACGGCGTATGCTTTCCAACGGCTATGCTGCACCGATGGCTTGCCCGCGGCGAAGTTAACTTGAATGAGGCACTTGAATTTCTGAGCAGTCCTCAGGTCTGGGCTGACAGCCACAGCACGTTGATGAACGGCCCGGCGTGCAGGGCGTTTTCAGAGCCGGTCCTTCTCGCAAGCGTAAGCACCGAATCTTTAGCTTGTGATGTAGTGGGCGTCTGGGGTGCGGCGCCGCCCTCCGGGTGATGACGGATAGCCGGTGGTCGTGTCGACCGCCTCTCCGAAATCAACGGAAAAAGATTTTCTCGGGCTGCATTATTCGCCGTTCGTGATTTGCGTTGTGTTATTTGCTGCCTTAATTGCCTTCTGCATGGTTCCGATATGATAAACTGTAAATAGCTATGAAAGGTGATGAAATGAGAAATAGGATGATGTTTTTGCTAAGAGAGCATGGCATTTACAATGTCCTGTTGCCGGTCGCTTTTCTTTCTCTAATGATCTTGCCATCAGCGGCGTTATGTGCCTCATGGCAGCCAATTGGTCCTGAAGGTGGGAATTTTATCTTTTCCGTGTCGAATCCGATGGATGCCAACGAGGTGACGGCGATCACGACCAGCCCTTCTCCATCGAATGTTTACCGGAGCGCCGATGGGGGAATAAGCTGGAATAAAATCGGCGAAATTCCCTCTTCTTATATTTCGGACGTGACCGCCTTTGATTTCTCAACTCTTTATGCGATTACGAGTTCCCGCTGCTACCGTTCAACAGATGGCGGAGTAAGCTGGACCATTGCATCCCTGCCTTACTCGGAGGGGTATGCTTATAGGGTTTGTGTTGATCCTATGGACAGCAGCAAAGTTTATGCTGCAGGATACATTTCTGACTATCAGAGCTATCCCTACACTTACAATATGGCATTCTTCAAGAGCACCGACGGAGGTATGAACTGGAGCTCTTCATCTTTTTTTACCTTTAATTACTTCTACCCTCAAGACATGACAATCTCCAGGAGCAATCCGAATGTTATTTACATTGCCGGTATTAAAGAAGTTATGATTGGCAGTTCTTATAACTATTATGGCGCCTTGTTCAAAAGCACAGATGCTGGAGAAACCTGGACGGATATTTCCGATTCGGTTGAAAGCGAGAGGAGTAACTATTTCTATTCTGTCGCCATCGATCCAACAGATGCAGACAAGGTCTATGTCGGAGGCTACTATTTTTATCGCAGTTTCAGAACCGGTCGCGGCAGCGAGATGTCGTGGGAACGCAGTCGCACGCGTCTTAATGCCTATGCTATTGATATTGATCCTCTCGATCCATCCAGGATTTATGCCGCCGGTTATGAAAGCATGAGCGTTAGCACTGACTACGGCCAATCCTGGAGAACTCATAATGGTTGTGTGCGAAGCTCGGGGCAGCATGTTGAAGTTGCTCAGGCTAATCCCTCCAGGATTTATGTTTCATCTTATGCCGGCTTATACAAGTCGCCGGACTCGGGCACAACCTGGAGTCCATCCTGCGATGGTATCTATGCCGCGAGTATCGCTGCAATTGCGGTAGCTCCTTCGAAAGTCATTGTTCAAAACAGCGGCTATCTAATGGAATACAGAAAAGCCAGGACTGCCACATGGCGGGACGTCGTTACTCCTGAGTCCTGTGGTGAGGTATGCGATATCCTGATCAATCCCGACGATCCGGATACCGTATTAATCCTTGAGGGCTATGGTTGAGGCGGAGCAGAGCTCTTCAGGAGCACAGACGGATGTTCCGTCTGGTCGATAGTCAATCAAGAATTCAGCGACGGGGGTTGTCTCGCTCAAGATCCCAGCAACTCAGACGTCGTTTATGCCGGAGCAACTTACTACAACAGTGGAATGGGCGGGTACTCGATGGCCGTTTTGAAGACAACGAACGGAGGAGTCAGTTGGCCGACTCGCAGCTTCCCTGGGACCGGAGGCAGCTACGGTACTTCTTGTGAGGCTATCGCCGTAGCACCTGGCGCCCCGGCCATTGTTTATGCCGGCGGCCAGGATGACTCTTATGCAAAGGTTTTCCGTTCGAGGGACGCCGGAGCCACATGGGAGGATATCTCAGGCGTCTTGACTACAATGCATTCGAGATACGATACAGTGTATGCGATTTGGGTGAGCCCTTATGATCCGAGTACTTTAATCGTGGGGACCTCCGGCGGAGTGTTCCTCAGTGCCGTGGAGGGTCGAGGCCAGACTCTCACCTGGAATATGACAATGATTGATCGGGCGACCTATGAGTTTGCTTATGACCAGGCAACGGGAACGATATACGCCGCGACCTCCTTGGGCGTCTATAGCTCGGATGACGCCGGTTCCACCTGGCAGGAAGAGAATGACGGCCTGGGGAATTTGGCGTGTCTGTGTATCGATATAGATGTTCAGAGTAGGCTGCTCTATGTCGGGACCGATGGTGGCAGCGTTTGGTGTTTGAGCCTCCCGGACGCATCGGGATACGAATATTTTGCCGTCGTGGACGACTTCGAGAGCTATACCGATTATGATCAAGGCGGCGAAGCCATCTGGCAAACGTGGATTGACGGCCTTGACGTTCCTGACAACGGTTCGCAGGTCGGTAATCTAATGCCCACATATGTCGAGCAGACCATCGTTCACGGTGGTACTCAGTCGATGCCATATTTCTATGACAACAGTTCCGGCTACTCTGAGGCGACCGCGACGTTGATTTATCCACGTGATTGGACCATGTACGCCGTTGAATCGTTGTCGCTGTGGTTTTATGGCGACCCAACCAACGCTTCTGAGCCAATGTATGTGGCGATCGCCAACAGCCGGCGCACACCGGCGGTGATTTACCACGATGATCAGAGTGCAACGCAGGCAAGCGAGTGGACGCAGTGGTCTATCGATCTGAAAGCGTTCACCGATCAAGGCGTGGACCTTACTAATGTCGATAAGCTCTCTATTGGCTTTGGTGACAAGTACAATCCGCAAGCCGGCGGTTCAGGCCTTGTGTTCTTTGACGACTTTCGGCTGTATCGGCCTCCAGAACCATAAACCGATCTTAGCGGCAATAAGTTGCATGGTTTAACATAATCATACGGTTTCAGCCAAATTAGATGCGTTTCGTCGCTCTGGCAGACAAACTGCTTGCTTTCACTGCCGAATGAAGTAGAATGGGCTATGGTTTAGTTTGTTTGAACGGCTCCCATTTTATGAAACTCGAGGTAGCTTATGGCAAAGCAGAACGAGTCCGCCGCGGCTGTGTTGAGGAAGTTGCCCGCCGTAGATACACTTCTAAATGAACCTGATTTGGATAGTAGTGCCGCCGAACTGGGCAGAACGGTTGTCGTCGATTCAATTCGCCGGGCGATCGAGGAAGTCCGAGAACTTATTTTGGCCGAGGTACTTGCTGAAACAGATGAAGGCGCAATTCGTCAGAAAATAATTGCCAATGTCAGCAATCGCCTCAAAGCTATTTCCCGGCCGCACTATCGAAAAGTTGTCAACGCGACCGGTATCATTTTGCACACCGCTCTCGGGCGGGCGGTTCTTGCCGCTAAGGCGCTGCGCCAGATTCAGGATGAACTGTCGGGATATTCACTGCTTCAGACCAATACCGAAACCGGCAAACGTTCAAAACGAGATAGTTGTGTCGAAGGGCTTCTGCAGCAGCTAACCGGTGCCGAGGCCGCTACAGTAGTCAATAATAATGCCGCGGCTACGAGCATCGTGCTCAATACCATTGCTGACGGCAAGGAAGTTATCGTCTCTCGCGGTCAGCTTGTCGAGATCGGTGGGGCGTTCCGCCTGCCTGATGTGATGGCTTTCAGCGGGGCCAAACTCGTTGAGGTCGGGGCAACCAATAAGACGCACCCGCGTGACTATTTGAATGCTATTACCGAAAATACCGCTGCGATTCTCCGCGTTCATCCGAGCAACTACAAAATCCAGGGATTTTCGTCAGAGGTCTCGCTCGATGAGCTTGTTGAGATAGCCCATGCACACGGGCTTGTTATGATCGATGACGTCGGCGCCGGCGCACTCATCGATTTTTCGCAATTCGGATTTGAACCTGAGCCGACTCTGCACGAATCGATTGCCAAGGGAGCCGACATTGTCACTTCAAGCGCCGACAAGCTGATCGGTGCTTCCCAGGGCGGCATAATCCTCGGCAGGGCGAAGCTGATCGACGCCGTGCGGAAGAATCAGTTTGCAAGAATTGTCCGCGTAGGAAAACTAACACTTGCTGTCCTGGAAGCGACGCTGAAATTATTTCTTGATGAATCGATCGCTCTTCGCGAAGTTCCGACGCTGCGAATGCTCAGACGGGATTCCTCCGAAATCGCCGAACAGGCCGAGCGTATGGTTCTGGATTTGAAAAACAGCATTTCCGGCATTGCCGTCACAACGATCTGCGGTTTTTCGCAGATGGGCAGCGGTTCCCTGCCGGCACAGAATCTGGCGACGACGCTGGTGGCGCTGCAGCCGGAACAAATCAGCGCTGAATCGCTTGCACAAAAGCTTCGTCAAAACATCACGCCGATTTTCACGCGTATCCAGAACGACCAGGTTCTTATCGATCCACGGACGCTCCTGAGCGGGGATGAAATGATAGTCGTCGAAGCATTGATCGAGATTTTCAGCCAAAAGAGTTAAAAGCTATGGGGACAGCTCAAAAGAACATTACACTTGGCACGGCCGGCCATATCGATCACGGAAAGACTGCGTTAATAAAATGCCTGACCGGCTGCGACACGGATCATCTCAAGGCCGAGAAGGAACGTGGAATGTCCATCGACCTCGGATTTGCCCCTTGCACGGTCTCCGGGCTGGAGGTCGGTATCGTCGATGTTCCCGGCCATGAAAATTTTATCAAGACGATGGTCGCCGGGGCCACCGGTATTGACGGCGTCATTTTTGTAATCGCCGCTGATGACGGTGTGATGCCTCAGACTCGCGAGCACTTCGATATCCTCACGCTTCTCGGAGTTAAATACGGAATCGTGGCTTTGACAAAAGTCGATGCTGTCGAGCCTGAACGCGTCAAAAAAGTGACCGCAGAGGTGAAAGAATTTCTTGCAGGCACATTCCTTGAGGATGCCCCGATTCTCCCCGTATCCAGTATAACAGGCGAAGGATTCGATACTTTTTACGAAGCCCTCAAAAAGCTTGTCGATACCATCGAGCCGAAAAAGACCGATGGTGTGTTCCGACTGCCGGTCGAGCGGACTTTCTCTGTCAAGGGATATGGAACTGTGGCGACCGGCATTCCGGTTGCTGGTTCGGTCAAAATCGGCGATGAAGTTATCCTTTTCCCGCACGGGACGAAAGGCCGGATAAAGGCCGTGCAGGTTTACAAGAGAAACAGCGACACGGCCATCGTCGGCCAGTGTGCGGCGATAAATATCCCTCAGTTGGATTACAAGAACGTCGGTCGCGGCTGTACCGTCACGCTCGGCGATTATTTCTCGCCTCAGCAGTGGTACCTGTGCAGCCTTCGGGTACTGCCTCATGTAAAAAACCCCCTCAAGAATGGCGCGGACATAAAATTCCACACCGGCACCTCCGAGATTGTCGCTACGATATTCCTGCTGGAGGGCAGTATCGCTGCCGCCGGCCGGGAATGTCTCGTTCAGGTCCGGATGAATCGGCCGCAGCGGATTGTGGCGGCCCCCCGTGACCGGTTCATTTTGCGGAGTCTTTCACCCGTCCATACAATCGGCGGGGGCATGATTATCGAGGCACTGGCGAATAAGCTAAAGCGAAAAGATGAAGGGGTATTGCAGGATGCGCAAGACAGGGCAAAAGCGGTGGTGTCCGAGCGGGATTTCGTCGAGTATTGCATAAAAACCGCTGAAGATTTTGCCGCCGGTGAAAGCGGGCTTTCGATTCGTGCCAAGATGCTGCCGGGGCCGTTGAAGGAAATTCTTGCCGGGCTTGTCGAAAAGGGCGAGGTCCTGAATTTGAGCCCGAAGCTGTTTATCCATCGTGACACATGCCGCGACGTCCAGCAAAAGTTGCTTGATATTGTCGGCGAGTGTCACCGAAGCAAGCCCGAAAGTCCGGGATTGAGTTCCGAGCAGTTGCACGAAGCATCCCGGCTAAAAAAGGATGTTTTCGACGGTCTGGTAAAAATGCTCGTATCGCAGGGCAAACTCGTCGAAAGGAAACATCGTCTGGCACTGCCGGAGCATCAGGAGATGTTCAGCGACGATGAGCAAAAAATGCTCCGCAGCATCGAATCGCTTTTCAAAACCAGGCCATTCAATCCGCCCAGGCTCGATGAGGTTACCATGGGTATAGCAGCGAAACCGGAAGATGTTCAAAAAGCTCTTAAGATATTGATCGAGCAGGAGCAGCTTGTACGTGTCGATAAGGACCTTTTCTTTCACCGAGAGGCTGTTGACCGAGCCCGGGAATTAATGACAGAATACATCAAGAAAGAAGGCGGCCTCGAAAGCGTCAAATTCAAGTATCTGCTCAACACCACCAGGAAATTCGCCATTCCGCTTCTCGATTACTTCGACCGCATCGGAGTAACCCGGCGTGTGGGTTACACACGATTGTTGAGAACGTAGACAATAATTGATAGGAAAAAGAAATGCGTTTCGGAAAGATATCCGCTACGCTGCTGATCATAGCCGGCGCGACGCTGGTCTTACTGCTCCTATGTCAACCCGGCTGAGGTAATCCTCTCAGCGCCCTTGGAGGGTTGCTTGTCATTTTCTCATTTCCCGCCGCCCTGATATTTGGCTTCGTGGGGATTATTAGCGACCGTCACAAGCTGCTCGCAATTACCGTAACGCTCATCGCTGGTGGGATAATGTTACTCTGGGCATACATGATCGGAATGTAAATCATGGGAAAAGAACCATCCCCAACCCATTCGATTTCGCTCAGGGGAGCGCTGCGCTTGAGGCTGCCACCCCTTCCAAATCTGTCAAAAAATCCCCATATTATGAGTTTTCAGTAAGCCATTTTTTAGCTGAAAATCGTAGATCAAGCCTGAAATCGCAAAAAAGTGGAATTTTTTTCATTTTTCTTTTGACTATGGATTACAAATGTAATATTTTGTATATAATTACAAATGTAATCTTAGGAGAGCGGATTATGAGAAAGCTGCCAAAAATATCCGAATCGGAATGGCTGGTTATGCGTGTGCTCTGGGCAAAAAGCCCGCTTGCTGCACAGGAAGTTTTCGAGCAGCTCGATGGAGCTACAAAATGGAAGCCCAAGACGGTCAAGACACTGATTGATCGATTAGTGAAAAAAGGTGCCGTCAAGTATGAAAAGGATGGAAGGCGATACATGTACTATCCTGCGGTCGGCCGGGACGAATACGTTACGAAGGAAAGGCGTTCATTCGTTCGGCGGGTTTACGGCGGGATAACCAAACCGATGCTCGCTGCGTTCCTGGAAGATGCAGAGCTTTCGGCCGACGACATATCGGAACTGAAAGAAATCCTCGATCAGAAGTCGGAGGAATAAACATGGAATCATTTAGTATGCGGCTGCTGCCGTTATTCGACTAGCTGCTGTGGACGACGATACAGGCTGCTCTGCTGTTTTGTCTTATTATGCTGGTTCAGCTAATATTTCGGGGCAGGCTGCCCGTTCGCTGGCATTACTGTCTTTGGCTGCTGTTATTGATACGTCTGGCAATACCCTGGCTGCCCGAGAGCAGAATCAGTATCTTCAACCTGGTTCCAAGGTCTATTCAGCAGGGCAGGATATTAGAGTCTTACTCTAAACCTCAAAGTACATATGGTATGGGCTTTTATCGACATTTCGAATCTGAAGGTACCCCGGAATCACAGCAGGAAGACAACTCTAAAACTTTCTTTGTTAGATTTGTACGTATGTTGCCCCTGCTCTGGCTGTTCGGAACAGTGATTCTGGCCGTATATGTCGGCGCTGGCAACTTTCACCTATGGTGGCTCGTTACACGTGAGCGTCCTTTGACCGACCAGAAGATTCTCGATCTGCTGGAAGACTGCAAATTTGAAATGGGCATTCGCACCATTCTCGGCGTTCTCATAACGGACAAAGTCACAAGCCCGGCGCTTTTCGGATTTGTCCGGCCGCGACTGCTCTTGCCGGCGGGAATGATCGACGCCCTTAGCCGTGAAGAATTGCGATACGTTTTCCTGCACGAGCTGGCGCATCTCAGAAGGCATGATATCTACATCGGATGGTTCACGAGCCTGCTGCAGATTCTGCACTGGTTCAATCCGCTGGTATGGCTGGCTTTTTATCGAATGCAGACCGATAGGGAATTGGCCTGTGACGCCTTGGTTCTGACGTGCACTCGTAGCGGCGAGTCGAAAGAGTACGGGCGAACTATTGTCAATCTTTTGGAGCGTTTTTCCCGCCCTCAGCGATTGCCGAGTATGGCGGGAATTCTGGAAACCAAATCTCAATTGAAAAGGAGGATTAAAATGATTGCTAAATTCAAAAAGACCACACGCCCACGCTGGGCTGGGGCAATGCTGCTTCTGGCAGTATTAGCCTGCATAGTCCTGACCAACGCTTATGTAGCCAAGGCGGACTTCACTTTCGGTACACCCACTAATCTGGGGCCACCTGTCAACAGTTCAGCTTGGGACTGGAACCCAAAAATCTCTACCGACGGTCTGACGCTTTACTTCGCGTCTAAACGGCCCGACTCGTATGGTTCGGGCGACCTATGGGTTGCGACGCGGCCAACTGCCAACGATGACTGGGGACAGCCTATTAATCTCGGATCAACTGTAAACACTTCGAGTTACGACCAGGCACCGAGCATTTCGGCCGATGGGCTGGAACTCTACTTTGATTCCGACCGGCCTGGGGGATTCGGGCAACAGGACCTGTATGTATCGACTCGGGCAACGAAAGATGATCTGTGGGGAGCACCGTCTAATCTTGGGTCCGTTGTCAACGATGTATCGGGAGAAGGTTATCCAGACATATCGACAGACGGTCTGTCGCTCTACTTCACCTCCGACCGGCCCGGCGGATTCGGGGATGCTGACCTATACGTGTCGACTCGGGCAAGTACAGATGATCCGTGGGGTGCACCGTCTAATATTGGATCAGGTGTCAACAGTTCGTCCGAAGAAGCTACACCGGGCATCTCATCCGATGGTTTGGCTCTCTTCTTCTGCGGCATCCGACCCGGCGGGTATGGTGATTACGACCTTTGGGTAACGACGCGGGCAACGACGAATGATGACTGGGGCGAGCCGGTGAATCTTGGCCCAGGGGTCAACACGGCTGATTTGGAGGCTGTGCCGAAAATTTCGATCGACGGTTCAACCCTCTACTTCCAGTCCAATCGGCCCGGTGGGGTCGGCACTTTTGACATTTGGCAGGTGAAAATCCTGCCGGTCGTTGACCTCAATGGAGATGGAACAGTCGACTTGAAGGATTTTCGCAAGCTTGCTCAATATTGGGGTCAAAATGAACCATCCTGCGATATTGCCCCGCTTCCCAATGGTGACGGGATAGTGGATGAGAAAGACTTAAATCTTCTGGCTGAGTATCTGCTGAAAGAGCTTCAGCCGGTCGCTCACTGGAAGCTGGACGAATCCGAAGGCGAAATCGCAGAAGATAGTATCGGCAACAATGACGGGACGATCCACGGCAATCCTCTCTGGCAACCTGCCGGTGGTGCTGTGGACGGTGCGCTGCAGCTCGATGGCGTTGATGATTATCTCAGCACTGCTTTCGGCCTGGATCCGACACAGGGGTCCTTCAGTGCTTTTGCTTGGATCAAAGGCGGGGCGCCTGGGCAGGTGATTATATGCCAGACCGGCGGTTTAGATGCCAGCACCAGATGGCTCTGGGCGGACCCATCTTACGGCAGGCTTATGACCTGGTTGATGCATCCGACGTATGATCCGTTAGTTTCCGAATCGGTTATCACAGACGGCCAGTGGCATCATGTCGGCCTTGTGTATGTCCTCGACAGCTTCTGTCGACATCTATATGTGGATGGTACAGAAGTCGCAAAAGATAACAGTATTGTCGCTGGCGAACCTTCGGATGGCGGCTTGTATTTCGGTGCAGACAAGATGCTTGGGCAGGGGACTTTCTTTTCCGGCCTGATTGATGATATTCGTATCTACGACGAGGTGCTTAGCGCCGAAGAAGTCGCGGAGCTGGTGCGTTAATAAATACCGCCGTCGTCAATTACGGGCCCGGCAGAATGCGTATGACATTCGGTTGTCGCCTTAATAAGGTATTGTCTAAACTGCTAAAAATATGTTATAATAGGCAAAGTATGTATGACTGATTAACTAACTGATATCTACGATTTCATCTTTCTGAAGTCCCAAAGTGGCAGAGGTGAAGATGCAGTTAGCGACCAAAGCCATTGGTGAGGAAGGGATTAGAAGGTGCCCGGATATATCAGATTGTTGTTGCTTTGCCTTTTACTGAGTGTATCCCTGGCCGGTTCTGCTTATGCCGGTTGTCCTGCGGGCGATCTCAACGGCGACTGCCGGATCGATTTTCTGGATGTGCAAATTTTCGCCGGGCAATGGCTGGAACCTTCGGGAAGCGGTGCCGAAACGAGCATTGCCGATCTGGATGGTGCCGATGGCGTTAATATGTCGGATCTTGCACTTCTGGTCCGGGACTGGCACCAGGTGGGTATACCTTTGGTCATCAATGAGTTCATGGCCTCCAATGACAAGACGACCAGCGACCCGCAGGGGCACTACGATGACTGGATTGAGATATACAACTCCGGTACCGGTTCGATTGATTTAGGGGGGATGTATCTCACAGATGATCTGACTAAGCCCATGATGTGGCGGATTCCCGAAAACAATCCGTCCTTGACTACCATTCGCACAGGCGGCTATTTGTTGATATGGGCCGATGAGGACGGCACTGATTATGGCCTGCACGCGAATTTCAAACTCAATGCCGGCGGCGAGGAGATTGGCCTGTTCGATAGTGACGGTACTACTCTGATTGACAGTATCAGCTTTCCCGAGCAGACCACAGATATTTCCTACGGCCGGGATCCCGAGACCAATGGCCAGATTCGTTTTTTCGCCACACCAACGCCGGGAGCGCAGAATGACGGTGCATATCTGGGCCAGGTTGATGCCCCGGAATTCAGCCACAAACGTGGTTTTTACAATGCTCCGTTTTATTTAACACTCGCCACCGAAACCAAAAATGCGATTATTTACTATACGCTCGACGGCACCGAGCCGTATGAATTTATCGGGCGCTTTCCTAAAGGCATAATTTATACCGGCCCGATTTCCATCAACAGAAATGCCTGTCTGCGGGCAAGAGCAATCAGGCAGGGTTGGAAGCAGTCAGCCGTCAAAACCAATACGTATTTATTGAACGCCAGCGAAACCATCAAATCTTTGCCGATTATTTCACTTGTCGGTGATGAACGTAAAACGTTCTACGAGCCGGACGGCGTAATGGCTATCGTTGGCGGCTCTTATGGCGCCGATGGACGGTGGATTTCGGACGGGCAGAATAGCTATAACAATCCGATGCACAGGGGGATGGCATACGAACGTCCTGTTTCGTTTGAGCTGATTGAACCGGCGGATAACTCGGGCCTGCAGATTGATTGTGGAATCCGGGTTCACGGAAGTGAGTATATGCGACCGCGGTATCACCGAAGCGGCGGATATTGGTCGGGCAACTCGAAATTCAGTTTAAGGCTTTACTTCCGTGACACTTACGGCAAGAGCATGCTGGAATATCCGCTCTTTCCTTTCGAGGTTGAAACTTTTAAAAGCATCGTTCTCCGCGGAGGTCATAACGACAGGGTCAATCCTTTTATCAAGGATGAATTGACTCGGCGCCTCCACAAGGATATGGGGCATGTCGACAGCGGCGGAACTGTGGCGAATCTTTTTATCAATGGCGAGTATAAGGGCTATTTCAATCCATGTGACCACATAAAAGATGAGTTCTGCCGGCAATGGTATAAAAGTGACAAAGAATGGGACGTGATGACCATGAATGGAATCCGTGACGGCGACACGGTGTCTTGGAACGAGATGATTAATTTCGCTCGCAATAATAATTTGTCCGATGAAATGAATTACCAGGAAATGGGCAAACATCTTGACATTCCTGCATTCGCCGATTATCTCATTCTGCAGCTCTGGAGCGGAAATTGGGACTGGCCGCAAAATAACTGGGCCGCGGCAAGCGAACGCTCGGAAGAAGGAAGATGGAGATTTTTCATCTGGGATGCCGAAGGTGGGATGTTCTCGGATCGACTCAACACTGTTTATTTCGACAGTCTCAACAGTCAAAATAACCCTAACGGCTACCTGTACCGGGCGCTCAAAGTCAACAGTACGTTCAGGCAGGTTTTTGCAGATCGTCTATACAAACATTTCTTCAATAACGGTGCCATGACCGAAGCCAATATTACTAAGCGTTTTATCGAGCTTAGTGATGAAATGAGCGTAGTTATTCCCAATATGGACATGTATATATTAAATACATGGGTTCCGAATCGTCTTGGCGTTTTTCTGGCCGCCTGTGTTCGGGAACGGATGTACACCTTCTCCGGCCCGAAGTTCAGCGTGAACGGCCTTGAGAGTTACGGAGGCTACATGTCGCCGGGTGATGTTCTGACTATGATCGATCACGGCAGATTTCATGCGATACACTTCACGTTCGATGGCTCTGACCCGATTCGCCCGGATGCTCCGCAACAAAACAGTAGTGGGAGTACGACTTTGATTGCTGAAAATACATCGAAACGGGTTCTTATTCCGGTACGCCCGGTCAGCATCGACTGGAATAGCAGCATAGCATTCGACGACTCGACATGGCTATATTCAACTGGTAGTCCGGGCGGCGTAGGCTATGAGAGGACCTCCGGCTACGAATCTCTTATTGGTCTTGACATCGAAGAACGGATGTATGACAGAAACGCGACCTGTTACATCCGAATCCCGTTTACATTTGGCGGCGAGGTCGAGAATTTAGATTCCATGATTTTGAACATTCGGTATGACGATGGCTTTATCGCCTATCTCAACGGTAACGAAGTTGCCCGGCGTAACATTAGCCGCACAATCACATGGAACTCAAGCGCGAACGCCAACCATGCCGACTCCGAAGCCGTTCAGTTCGAGAGTATCGATATTTCCAACTCGCTCGGCGACCTGAGGCAGGGCAGGAATTTATTAGCCATCCACGGTTTGAATATCTCTGCTACGGACGACGATTTTCTTATCTCCGCCGAGCTTATCGCTGGCCGGGATGATTCTGACGGCAGTTCATTGCCGGGTGTGACTAAATATAACGAGCCGATTACGCTGCCTCACAGCACCCATGTTAAGGCTCGGGTCTTCGACGGTGGTACATGGAGCGCGCTGACCGAAGCGGTCTATGCGGTTGGGCCCATCGCAGAAAATCTACGCATAACAGAGATTATGTATAATCCGCAGGATCCGTACGGAGAGTTTGTCGAGCTAAAGAATATCGGGACAGAGACAATCAACCTGAATCTGGTTAGCTTCACGAACGGTATCGATTTTACTTTCCCGAACCTTGAGCTTCCAGCAGGTGAACACATTATAGTAACCCAGGACCGTAATGCCTTCGAAGCTCGATACGGTTCAAACATCAATATTGCCGGTCAATATTCCGGTAAGCTGAACAATGCCGGCGAACGTATCACGCTGGCCGATGCTATCGGTCGGACGATTCTGGATTTTAGTTATAAAGACGGATGGCACTCTATTACCGACGGCGAGGATTTTTCTCTAACTATAATAAATCCGGTAAATCCGGATCCGAACAGTTGGGACGAGAAAGATTCCTGGCGTCCGAGTGTATATGCTGCCGGCTCGCCGGACTCCGATGACAGCGGCATTCTTCCGGATCCCGGCGCTGTAGTGATAAACGAGGTCCTGGCCCATTCGCACGCTGATGCATCGGATTGGATCGAATTATATAACACAACCGGTACTGCTATTGACATTGGCGGCTGGTTTATCAGCGATAGTAATGACAATCTGACCAGGTATAAAATTGCCAACGGAACAACAATTGGCCCATACCGGTTCATTGTGTTATATGAAAGGCAGCATTTCGGCAATCTCAATGATACGGGTTGTTTTGAGCCCTTTGCTCTGAGCGAAAATGGCGAACAATTGTATTTAAGCTCGGCACAAAACGGCACATTGACAGGTTATCGCACTGTGGAGGATTTCGGCGCTTCGGAGACCGGCGTATCGTTCGGTCGTTACTATAAGGCCAGTACCGGCAACTACAATTTCGTGGCAATGGATCATAATACGGAGGGTTATGCCAACGCCTATCCGAAAGTCGGACCGATTGTTATCAGCGAGATTATGTACAATCCGGACTGGCCCCTCGGCAGTTCGTATACTAATGACCAATACGAGTACATCGAGCTGAGCAATGTAACCGCAGATCCGGTGACCCTATACGATTATGAAAAAGGTGAGCCGTGGAAATTCACAGACGGCATCGAGTTCGTCTTCCCTGCCAACATACCGGTTACAATTCCCGCAGGCGGACATCTCTTGGTGGTCGATAAGCCGGCGGCGTTTTCCTTGCGCTATCCGGGTGTGACTACGGATATTATTTTAGGCCCGTACAACGGGAAATTGAGCAACGCCGGCGAAAGCCTGGAGCTTAGTATGCCCGGCGATATTGATAACAAGGGCGTGCGTCACTACATCCGCATCGACAGGGTCAATTACAGCGACGGTTCCCATCCGGAAGATTGTCCGGCCGGAATAGACCTCTGGCCAGTTGAAGCTGACGGCAATGGCATGTCATTAACACGAAATGTCTTAACCGACTACGGCAACGATCCCGACATCTGGATCGCCGCACCCCCTTCCCCCGGCCAGTAAAATAACCGAATCTACTCCTTTAGGCTTGAAAAGCTGTTTGGAAGTAAGCGAATAGCAAAATTTCACACAACTGTTGATACAAAACAGTGATAAATGCTGGGAATTTATATTTGACCTGAAATACTTCCTTTTATTACAATTAACTCTACTATCTATGGATTTACATTCTTGCTGGAGCAGTTCGTTTCTTTCTTTTTGAAAATGAAGTACGAGACGTGTTTTTTTTGTCCGAAAAGTGGGCAGAGGAATTCGAGGAAATGGCTACGGCGGGAATTCCACAAATATGGCTGACAATCCTTTTAGCAATCATAATCTGTCTCTTTAGCTTCCCTACCCATGCCAAATACAGCGGCGGGAGGGGTGTGCCTAACGACCAGTACCAGATCGCCACGACCGACGACCTGAAACTGCTCGGCGAGACTCCCGAAGATTACGATGAGCACTTCATCCTGACCGATGACATCGACCTGAACCCTAACCTGCCCTGCAGGCAAGTCTTCGGGGACGTTTTGGGCTTTAACGCCGAGGTTGAGAATTTGATTTAATCCTATCTACCAAACTGGATATATTAAAATAAGGAGAATGATCCGATGTTCACTGTACGACATGAATACCCCGGCATATCAGGCAATAATGAAAAGGCGAAAAGCAAATTCAACACAGCAATCCAGTACCTGAAGTCGAATTCCGAGTTGGCAAAAATGTTAATTGAAGAGCTGGAAGTGTGCTCGAAGACCGTAGAAGTTGTCATACTCTCCGGTGAAGGGGGTAACGGATGGCGCGGCCCACAGATGCTCCAGTCAAATAGCGGAGGAATGGTAACCTGGTACCCGGATAGACAAAAGGTTGTAGGAAACCGTTCTGCCGCACTGGCGTTAATGCACGAATTGGGTCATGCGTATCAATTCCTAAGTCACAAAGATTGGTTGGAGACCGTAATGAAGGGTAGTTACGGCAAACTTTGGCGCCCGTGGCGTGGTGATGCAGTCGCGGAACGCATGAAGGATCCTGTTATAGCTGCAAAAATCGACGATCCGAATATAGAGCTTGTTGAGACGGAAGTCGCAAAACAACTCAATAAATCGAATAATGCTGTGGAAGGCAGTGCGGCGTATGAAATAATCCGCGACTCCTACCTGTGAGGCTCGTGCATGTAGTCAAAACTTAACAGGTTATTTTCACCCATCAAAGCCGACATGGATACCCCCTCAAAGGAACTCGGTTGCTAATATTATGATGATTGATGACTGGAAACTGATCCCGGTTTATTGGCAGGGGGAAGGTGGGGCTGCAATCCAGTTATCCGGGTCGTTTCCGTAATCGGTAGCGATCTTGCGGGTCAGTGATGCGCCCTGGCCGTCGGATTCGATTGGCCAGAGGTCTGTCCAGCCGGGACAGTTTTCGGGATGAGAGCCATCGCTGTAATTTACCCGGTCAATGCGGATATAATAACGCATACCTTCATTATCCACGTCGCCGGGCATATTAAGTTCCAACCTTTCACCGGAGTTGCTGAGGCTGCCGTCGTAAGGACCGAGAATGATTTCGGCGGGTACGTTAGGGTAGCGCCAGGAAAACGCTGGCGGATTCCCGGCCAACAGCAGATATCCGCCGGCAGGAATTGTGACCGGCACATCAACCGGAAAGATAAACTCGATGCCGTTGGTGAATTTCCACGGCTCGCCTGTCTCATAGTCGTATAGTGTCACTGCCTCTTCGCTGATATTAAGCAGCTCGACGTATTCGTACTGGTCGTTCGTATAGGGGCTGCCATCGGGCCAGTCAGGATTGTACATTATCTCGCTGATTACGATGGGCCCTACCTTCGGATAGGCGTTCGCGGAGCCGGGAGTGATTTGCTCGGTCGCCACGAAGTTGTTACTGTCAGTGCCGGGTTTGTAGTGGCGCCCAAACGAAACGCCGGTTACAGAAGCACCAAAATCCTCCATGGTTCGATAGCCGGTCAAGACGCCGTATTGAGCGGAGCTGAGATACAATTGTTCGCCGTTCTCGCTCAATGCAAAAGAAATATGAGAACCGGCATCGTTCGAGTTGCCGAATTGCAGGTCTTCATAGAACACAAGGTAATCGTATGGTCCAATAGTAGTTCCGGCGGCAATCTCGTATTTGAAAAGGGAGTCATTACTGTCACTGAGGAACCAGCCGCCGATTTCGATTGCCGTATCGGTTGTGTTATACAATTCGATCCAATCCGAAGCTTCAGCATGTGCGTGGGCCAGGACCTCGTTAATCACGACGGCTCCCGGATTAGGCAGGATGCCGCTGTCATCTTGTCCCGGCGAGCCGTTGAGATACGCACTCGCACGCCAGGCCTCTTCGGCGTTCCAACTGCCAAGGTCAAAATGGATCGAGTCGATGATAGTCAGTGAAAAACCTTCGCCGTCGGTAATAGATTGCCAGCCGTCCTCATAGCGAAAGTCCAAAATCGTCCGGCCGATCGCATCGGCCAGCGTGATACGTTCGCCGGCATCGTTCAGCTTGCCGGAATATTCACCGGCAATATAGACGTTTGAACCGTATCGGGCTTCGAAGGCATTGCGGTCCTGGACAACCACGATGTATTCGCTGGGTGCAAGGTCAATGCCCGGGAAGGTGAAATCGATGCCGTTCGTGAAGCTTACAAGATTCAGGTTGATCTTTTCTGCCCCGATGTTCTTCAGTTCGATGAACTCTTCGTTCAGTGCTCGCGGATTATACATTATCTCGGTGATTCGCAGATTCTGTACGATTTTGCCGACGGCAAAGACTGCTTCGTTCATTGCGCTCCAAATGCCGCCGTTTAATATTCTCGCTTTTACATGTGTGCTCGTGGTTAATGTGACGGGTGCTGTATATTGATTGATGCCGGGCAGGTCCACGTCATCGGAACCTTCCGAACTCGCGTGCATTTCGACAGAGATAAGGAAATCCGTGTCTGTGCTGGAAATGTTCAAGCCTTGGATGGCCAGCATATTGTTGCCGGCTTCGAGCAGATTAAGCGAAGCTGAAATGTCGATACTCTCGAACTGGACGGCTTCGGAATCCGCATGCTCGGTGACGGCAGCGGAATTCCAGAAAATTGCATCGCCGGCGTTGCGTCGCGCCACCTCGGTGCCATTGAGATAGGCGATAAAGCCGTCGTCATAGCGAATATTCAAAGTAAGAATATCGAAGTCGGTTGGACTGTCGTTCAGGTTGAATGGAATGCGAATAAAGCACGATGCGCTCCTGGAATACATCTGAGAATCCAGGTTGAGACCGATGAATTGGTCGTAGCCCGATTCTCTTTCGTATCCGACGCCGCCGGGACTGCCGGAATGTTTGTACCAGTTTCTGTCACTAAAGCCCGACGGATTTTTCCAATTGTCGGCGATCTGGCGTACGGGGACAAACGTGCGTTTTTCAGCGTTCTCCGGAACGAACATTCCTTTGATTCCCTGTGACGGCATTAGCTCGGCCGGATCCTTGCCGTCCAGTGTGTAATAGATCTGGCCGTTTGGAGCGGTCATCGCCAGTTCGAATGGTTGATCAAACTGCCCGTCCTGCGGACTGAAACCTGGCGGAGCAACTGCAAATTCATAGCCGATTTGGCTGTCCATCCAGTCGAGACGCTGTTCGAGCCAGCTTTTCATCCAGTTGATTTCTTCTTCATACGTGCCGGCGATATACCAGTTGGGCCAGATGTAACTGCCCAGAATTCGCCAGCGGTCAAAGTTCCGGATCTGTGCCTCGTTCAGCATCGCCGCGACACCATCAATGTCTTGAAGCAGTTGGCCGGTGGCGAAGAGATTCTCGCGCAGTTCGAACCATCGGTCCGCGTAACGCTGGCAAAATGCCGGGTCTTCGAACAGGCGGCTCCACCAGGGATAGTCACCTTCGCTGATCTGGGGGTAGTACCAGCCGGTGGGAATCCACCCCTGGAGGTAGTTGGCGTTGCCGAGTGAAAGATTGTAATCCCAGACAGGGCCCATGTTGATCTTGCCGTTCCTGTCTTTGGACATATACGTGCTGAGGCGAAAACCGTCGATGTTTTTCGTTAGCTCAACGAGGATGTGGACATCGATGAAGGATCCGACGTTAATATATTGGGCGTATCCGTTCTCTGGATCCATGAAGTTCGATCCGTATAGAACCGATTCGAACTCGTTAAGATAATTTTGGATCCAATCCACCTGCTGGGGTGTTATATCTTCCAGCTTGGGCTCAATACAGCGTATTTCCAAACCCCTGCTTGTCCTGAATACTGTCTCACCGGAATCAGGTTTGTCTTTCTTGAAGATGTATCCTCCGCTTATTTGCGGCTCGGCGTTATCAGACGGCTGTAGTGCCGTGATGTCGACGCGATCGGCGCCGAGTTTGATCTTCTCCATGAAAACATAAACGCCGACGTAATCGCTTGATGAGACTCCGCCGCCGTCAGTGTTAAGAAACATCTCGATGTACCTCGTGCGAACGGCATATCGACCGAGATCGTTGCTCCACTGGTACGTCAGGAAATTCCGCATCAGCGACTTATCCGAGTAGGGGCCCTGTAGAATCCAGTCGGAATCAGCGGGAAAACCGAGAATGGAGACGTCCGTATCCTGGTCGTATTTGTCCCACGTTTCAAAGTGGTATTGCTTTTTGGCAAAACCCGCTGAGCTTTTGCCTCGAATGTTTATACCCGCTCTGCCGGCAAAA
>Ga0210003_1000269_pt1 | contig 46316 bp, 32 predicted proteins | sample LantaG_FD_182804 | JGI IMG/M metagenome (GOLD analysis project Ga0210003, IMG submission 182804) | Deep subsurface microbial communities from Baltic Sea to uncover new lineages of life (NeLLi) - Landsort_02402 metaG (SPAdes) (version 2) | ecosystem: Environmental > Aquatic > Marine > Oceanic >... | reverse complement strand
GCGAGAAACCATAAATGAAAATCGAGTAAGGAGTATTCCAATCGAGAAGCTCGCCGTCCATCCCGGCAGTCCTAACCGGATGAGTAAGAGGAACTTTGCCCGGCTTGTTCGCAATATCGAGCGGACCGGCCGGTACGAGCCGCTGGTGGTTCGGCCCTGTCCGGCTGGAAATTGTCATTCCTGCGAAAGCAGGAATCCAGAGACCGGCGGCCATACAAAGCATGACTGCTTCCAGATCATCAACGGCCATAATCGCCGCCTTGCTCTCAGGCAGCTCGGCTACGAAACCGCCGATGCCGTCGTCTGGGACCTGGACGATGCCGAGGCCGACATCCTGCTTTGTACGCTCAACCGCCTGAAGGGCTCGGATGTGCTGGCCAAAAAGCTCGCTTTGCTGAAGCGACTCAATCGCAATACCGAAGCCCGCGAGCTGGCCAGGCTTCTGCCGTTCACTCGCTCGCAGATCGAAAAGCTTAGAAATCTCAAGGTCCCTTCCGCACCGGCTGAAGTCAGCGCCAAAAGCTTCGCCGTGCCGGTGGTCTTTTTCCTGAGCGATGACCAGCAGCAAATCGTCGCCGAAGCGCTTGCTTCTACAGCGGTCAGTAATGACAAAACCAAAGCCGCACGAAACGCCGCGGCACTTACAAAGATGGCTCAATGTTTCATCGAGAAAGCACAACAACAATGTAACTCCTGCTTGTCATCCCTTCGTTTTACTCAGGACAGGCTCTGAGCCCTTCACTGCGTTCGAGGACAGGCTTCGCGAAGGAAACTCTACCCTTTGTCATTCTGAGCGCAGCGAAGGATCTCGACGCAGGCGATGTTATAGTAACGCATCGGTGGATTATGTATCTGAGGCGTTGAGATTCTTCGCTTCACTTCGTTCCGCTCAGAATGACAAGGAAAACCGAACCCAAGACAGTAATGGATGGAAACAAGATGAAGATTAAATATGTCCAGTTGGAGTCTGATGCGTTTTTGACGGATATCGACTTCGTTCAGTTCACGCCGGGCGAGAGGGGTGTGTATTGCAGCCTGATTTTGCTGCTTACCTCCAACGACGGCAAATGCGAGTTCGAGCCGCGGGCACTAAGCAGGATGTGCAACTGCATCAGCGTCGAAGAGTTCGAAAAAATCTGGCAGAGAATCTCGAAAAAGTTCCAGCTCCGCAACGGCATAATCCGGCACAAACGCGTTACGCAGGAGCTCGGCAGGGCAAAGAAACTCCTGCAAGCCAAGCGTAGAGGCGGACTTAGCACGGCGAGGAAACGGCAGCACAGCACCAGCACACCTGGTAGCACTGCTAACGCTAAGGAAAGGAAAGGTAACGAAAAGGTAAGTAAAGATATTACGAATACGAATACGGCTGATCTCTCAGCTATTACTTCGGATTCGCTTCGTACTGGCTTGGCCACAGGCCAGCAGCATAGCGCGCTTCGTTTTAACGATGCGCTTGGCCGGATAATTCCACCCCTGTCGCGGTCGGACCGCACTTGCTTTCGCAATGTCACTAATTGGCTGGCAGAAGGCTGCGTGAGCGGGCGGTTCAACGGCGAGATTTTCGAGCGCGTGCTGGACTATGCCAAAGAGGCCCGGCAGGGTAATAAGCCCGCTGCAATGTTCATGGCGAGGCTCAAAGAAGAGCTGGGATACGTGAAGAAAGGTAAAAAGTAAAAGTAAAAAGGCAAAAGTAAAAGGCTTTGCTGTTGTTTGTCATCCTGAGCGCAGCGAAGGATCTCGACGCTGGCGGCGTTATAGTGACGCGTCGGTTGGTTATGTATCTGCGGCGTTGAGATTCTTCGCTTCACTGCGTTCCGCTCAGAAAGACAGGTTGGGGCGTTCCGATCGGAAAGACAGGTTGGGGTGTTTCGGTCAGAATGTCAGGTGGAGGCGTTCCGGCTGGAGATGACAATGGAGCGTCCGTTTAGATCCTCGGCATGGAACATGGAATGGAAGCTCGTAGTCCTTTTGATTAGTCAAAAGGACTACGAGCATTACAGCAAGCTTGAGTGGGAACAAGCGGAAACGTGAGGAAAGTAAAAAGGTAAAAGTAAAAGGGGAATGCGGAAAATGGATGCTGATATTATGATTGATAATGTGGAGCCGGCTCGCTGTCGGACGATGCGGGCCGAGGCCGAGATCAAGCGAGACGAGTTCGCCCAGCAGCGTGCGGCGTGGGAATGCCTTAGGTTCTTCGAGCAGACGCCGGCGGCCGAGGCGGATTTCCGCATGAAGCTCGCGAGTATGGCCGCCGACGATGTCACGCTGCTGAAGGCCTTCTACAACATCAAAACCGATGACGAGCTGCTGAGAATGATCTGCCGATTCTGGAATGTGTAAACTTCACACGCACATCAAAGCGGGCGAATGACTCGCCTGAAAATAATGGTGCGTTCCTGTTAAATCCCATGGCGGTTCTTCCGGCATGGTATCCTGAGCCTGCTGAGATTATCTTGAAATTCAGGCGAAACAACGGTATTGTAAGGTTTGACGTTTGCAGGAGTGTTTGCATCCGGATTCAGGGCGTGGTAATAAGTGCTGATTTTAAGTACCAGGAGAGCGGCTCATGACGGCGACTGACAAAAGGATTCTTCTGGCGATAGTCTCCCTCTGCCTGGCGAGTACGGCGATCGGCCGGACCGGCCCAAAGGTTCGCTGGGGGCACCAGCTTGTGACGCCCACCAGGGACCATATCTGCGGTGCTATGGTGGCCGACAGTAACGACGGTATTTACATGGTGGTTACAAGGGAATCCGAGGACAATTCCGGCTCCAAGGCCAAGGCCGTGTTTCTTCTCAAGTATAGCCGGCAGGGCGATCAGTTATGGAGCAGGCAGCTCGATGCCGGAGTTGAGGGCACCTCGGGCCTGACTGCGGATGATCAAGGGAACATTTATGTCTTCGGACATGCCACCAGCACGCCCGAGCGCAAGACAAAAGGTGGTTTTGACGCGTGTATTGCCAAGTACGATCATACCGGAACCCGGCTATGGTCACGGCAACTGGGAACCCCCAGGCATGACGTATGCAGCGGGCTGGCCGTTGGTGATTCCGGCGTCCTTTATATCTCGGGTTATACCTATGGCTCCTTTGCCAAGCCCAATAAGGGTGGAGCCGATATGTTCATTGCCGCCTACAGCCAGAGCGGAACACTGATGTGGAAGGATCAGCTCGGTACGAGCGAGGATGACCGGGCCCTGGATATCCGTATAGGCGATAACAACGATATCTATCTATGCGGTAATACGGATGGCTCATTAGCCAGAGAGAGCTTCGGTCAGAGGGATCTGGTGGTGGCAAGATACGATCGCACAGGCAAATCTGTCTGGCTGAACCAATACGGTACGACCGGCGACGACAGTATCATGTGTATGGAGGTAGGTGAACTCGGCCTTCTGTACCTGGGAAGCAGAACCAATGGCAATGTCGGCTCCAGGCAGCCGCAGCGCAGGGACCTGGATTCATGCCTGATCGGGATGACGGATACAGGAAAAATGTTATGGGTACGGCAATTCGGTACGCACGGCTGGGATGGGACCTGGGACATGGCCCGGTTTATGGATGGATCGGGTGACATACTGATAAGCGGCTGCCAGATTCCGATAAAGAGTAAATGCCAGGCATACTGCCGTCGCTATTCTTCGCAAGGTGAGCTGATCTGGACCCAGGAATTCCGCGAGTTCAACTCCCGCGGAGGCACATGCGGCCGGGCCGTGGCTATTGATAGTGACAATAACTGCTATCATGCAGGCCAGACGAATGCAGACCTGTTTGGCCTCAACAACGGCACTCCGAATGTGTATATCGTCAGATTCGACGAAGCCAGAGACGAACAGGCCAGCCCGTAACCTTAAAATCATCCGGCCAGCTATTCCACGTATCAGATTAGGGTACTGCTACTTGAATAGAAAAGGTTTTCAAGGGCTCGACATCTTCCCATGATCTGTGATATACGAGTTTGAGTGTCACCTGCCCTGCACCTATGGCCTTGAAACGGAAGGATTCCCAGCCGCCGGAGCCTGGGATTGGAGGCTCGGAAGTCTCGGATGGTTGGAACTTCGCCTGGCCGAGCTGCTTGAGGATAGACTTGTTGTTTTCGGCCAGCTCCCACATGTACCCGGAGGAGGGATTCGATTCGAGCGTAACGACAAGAATCCGGCCCTGCTCAATCTCGATCTGCCCGCCGTCATTATCCTCATTGACTTCTACGGTTTCAGACGGAGGGCGTACCTCAGACATTTGTTCTGTAAGGGCAATCAAATCCTGTATATCAACGACGCCGTCGCCGGAAGGTGGCGGGGCGATATCACACAGGGGGTAGTCTTCGCCCCAGTGGGCGAGCATGATGGCCGTGTCGGCGGCGTCTACAATCCCATCGCCATTAAAGTCGCCAATGTTCTCCGGCATTCGAATAAAAAATGTTCCGCCGATCCAGTCATCCTCGGTTCGGGTCGGGGGATTTTCGTAGAGATACTCCACGCCCAAAATCAGGTTCTTGTCCGGACTGATAATACCATCCGGTACACCGTCATCGCCAACATGAAATTCGTTTCCGGGACCAACAGAGCAATCCTTGCTTGTAACGCTATGCTCTCCGTTGGAATAGTAGGCATCCACCAATAAGATTCCATTGGCATCATCAACAGCCTCTATGACACATGTTCCCTGGCCGCAGGTGTAAGGGACACCGCCGGGGCCGGTTTGGAGAAATCGAACCTGATAGGTGCCTGCAATCTCAGCCATTGTGATCATTTGGCCGGCTTTCTTGATGAGAATATTGTAGCCAAGAGAATTGAGATCTATGTTTTGGAATACCCAAAAGATACCTCCCTCGCTCAGAAGAGCCGGCTCAGAAGTTCCGGCAACATCCACAATGCCATTTACATCGTCCAGTGTCCAGTTCCCTGAAAAAGTATCCGAATAGCCATCTGAACTGGTATAGTTCATGTATGCTATGCCATTAGGATCAAACTGAGCTTTTCCCCATTGAATCTCATCCCATCTATCATTGGGTCTCAGCCAGTGCCCAAAGAAGCTGTAGTCGCCAACCAGATCATTGACATCTACATTGGTTGCTTTACGCGTTAATATATCGATCCCTTCTTCGCCTCCGCCAAGAACACTTCCGGCATGAATCATCACGTCGCCATTAAATGCAACATTATAAGTCTCGGCCGGAACATTGACATCGGCCGGGAAATTGATATTGATCGACCCATCCGGCTGAGCTGTAGTGGTGAAAGTCGACGAGAACGCATGAGGGCCGTCGTAGTCCTCCCACTGCTGAAGCCATTGATTACCGGTGATCGATACGGTTCCCCGCTTGCCCCACGGAGCACTGCCGTCGGCAGTAACGCTGAGACTGCCGAACCAATACTGCCCGCTTAAGTTCGGACTGCCAAACGAAACAGCAGACAATAACATAACGATTGCGATAACGCTTGTTGTGATTGACCGTTTCATTTCACCTGTCTCCTGTATTTGAGATGTTCCGGGATTTCCCTATACAGTTCCCTGCAACACTCCTGATAGCCCAATTGTAATCTTTATTGGGAGCTTGTCAACAGCGTGACTATGTAATTTTCCGAATACGTTTTCCATGCAGATTGTTAAATCACGTTAAATTGGGTAAGGATTGAGAGTGTTTTCGACCAAAAGCGATGGTAGCTGGGAGTAAAAATAAAAAAGTTCAGAAAAATTTTTATTGCTGCTATGGCATAGACTTACGGCAAATAATCTGTCTACAATTTTGTAGATTTTCGCATCAAACGCGCAGGTAGCTCCAATTATGGGGGGCGGCTTTTTTTCGGCCGGGGCCGGGAGCCGGCTGCATGATAAGTAAGAATTGAGAATTAAAGATGGTGCATTATGACAAGCATGGAAGCAGAGCTTCGGGAGATGCTTGATATCGGCCGGTATCTCGGTTCCGGGCCGCGATACCTGCTTTACTATTACGGGCAGCTTGCGATTACTAATGACGCCGGGCTGAATCGCTGGCCGGAAGGACCGAAGGTGTTTGTCGCGGTTATCAAGGCTCAGGAATGCGTGTGCGGGCTTAGCCCGGCGAGAAAAACGTATCTGCTGGCGAAGCTTCGTTCGCTGGAAGATGTCAGGAACAGACAATTCCGGCAGGCGGATAAGGAACGATGCCTGCTCAGTTTGCAAAGGAGTTGAAATGTCAAAGAAAGATGTCACTATGCCGCTGCGGGAGTTTCCGCAGTCGATAGCAGCCGAGGCGGCGGTTCTTGGTTCGATATTAATCGATCCGGCGTGTTTTGCAGAGGCGGCCGAGCTGCTCTGCGTCGAGGCGTTTTATCATTACGAGAACCGTGCGATATACGAGGCCTTACTGCGAATCTCCAACCGCGGTGACGGCGGTTCCATCGATGCCGTGCTGCTGCGGGACGAGCTGGTCACGATGGGCAAGATGGAGGAGGTCGGTATAGAACATATCGTAAAGATATTGGACAGCATTCCATCGTCGGCCAACGCGATATATTACGCGAAGATCGTCAGGGAAAAATACCTGCTTCGCAAGCTGATTAGAGCCGGCAGTGACATCTGCGAGAAGGCGTACGAGCAGAGCGAGACGGTCGACGAGCTTCTCGACCAGGCCGAAGCGAGCATCTTCGCAATCGGCCGGCAAACTCAGGCATCGACTATGCACACGCTGAGCGAACTGATGCCTTTGGCGTTCGAAGCTATCGAGAAGCGCGACCCGAAAAGCCTGACGGGATTATCGACGGGATTCTACCAGTTGGACGAGATAACCTGCGGCCTGCAGAATGGCGATGTGATTATCGTGGCGGCTCGCCCGAGCATCGGCAAAACATCGCTGGCACTGAGCATCATCGAGAATCTGCTGCTCAACGAAGATGTGCCGGTCGCTTTGTTCAGTCTTGAGATGGGCGGTGTGCAGTTGGCCGAGCGGATGATGAGTTCGCTTAGCCGATTGGAAAATCAGAAGGTCAGGAAAAACCACCTGAACGACAAAGACTATGCCGAGCTGGCGGACACTATGGGCTGGCTAATGCCAAAACGCCTCTGGATCGAAGAGGCCTCCGAACTGACGCCGCTGAGCCTTCGGTCGAGGGCCCGGCGTCTGAAGGCAGCTTACGATATACGATGTATCGTCATCGACTATTTGCAGCTTATGAGCACGCACGGCCGGCATGAAAATCGCCAGCAGGAAATCACCAGGATAAGTCGGTCGATCAAATCGCTGGCAAAGGAGCTGGATGTCCCTGTCATATTGCTCAGCCAGCTTAACCGGGCGCCTGCAAGCCGCAGCAACTTCATGCCGAGGCTAACCGACCTGCGCGAGAGCGGCAGTATCGAGCAGGACGCCGACGTTGTTTTGCTGCTGCATCGGGAGGACTATTACCACAAGGGACAGGCCGATTACTGCAATACGAATGTAGCGGATATTATCGTCGCCAAGCAGCGCAACGGCCCGACCGGGGCGATAAAACTGACGTTCCGCCCGGAACTGTCACGGTTCGAAAGCTATGCTCTGGCAGAGGCTGTAAATTTTTGATAAGTCCTATATTTTCCTTGACTAACATGCCAACAGTTTAGTATATTGACATCAGTGAGGTTATAAATGTCGTGGCGTTTTTTTTTGAACAGCAAGGTAATACCGGGATAGTTCTGTGGATTCGTATTATTCAAAAAGCACAGATTATGCGCTAAATCTATTGCTTTCAATCAATTTCAGCCGGAAGGGAAAATGCAGAATGAAATCATCAAATGATACTAAAATAAGTTATTCGGTTTGGTTCTTAGCAGGCTTAATGCTTAGTGGGCTTTTGGGTGGGGCTGATGCAAGCCTGGCTGCAGAAGACACATGGACGTACAAAGCCGATATGCCTACCGGTCGAGGTTTCGTATCCGGCGGTGTCGTAGATGGAAAAATCTACATAATCGGCGGATTCCCTACTCATTCCTCCGTAACACAGGCGAATGAAATGTACGATCCGGCTACCGATACATGGACCACGATGGCGGTTATGCCGGTAGGACGTTGTGGTCATGCAACCTGTGCCTTCGATGGTAAGATCTATGTTTTTGGGGGAGTACATCCTGATCCTTATGCATCAGCTAAGAAGAGTGTCTACGTATATGACCCGCAAACCGATACCTGGGCTCAGAAAGCGGATATGCCCTATGCAAACGCTTTTTGCGGAATCGCCGTGGTAAACGATACTATTTATCTTATTGGCGGGGCACCTAAATTCTTTTCCCCCCCAATTTCAACCGTAATGGCCTATAACCCTGTTAGCGATTCATGGACCCCGATGGCCGATATGCCTCATGCCAGGGCTTATTTTTCAGCCTGCGTTGTGGATGGGATGATATATACTTTCGGAGGATCAGATGAGAACATCTCAACCCATACCTTTAATTTTGTTGAAGTCTATGACCCGGCAAATAATATATGGACGACCAAATCAAACATGCCAATTGCCCGTGGTGCGATGGGTACCTGTGTTATGGGTGGAAAAATTTATGCAGTTGGCGGTGTCACCAATGGATTGGAGGTAATTAGGTTAAATCAACTCTATGATCCTGTGATGGATGCCTGGACCACAAAATCCCCGCTGCAGCACAAACGGCTTTCGTATTTTTTGGGTTCGGTCGGAAATAAAATATATGCCATTGGAGGATCACATCCTGACGATACGAATCCAAACGTACCGGTGGTCCTTAATTCAGTGGAGGAATATGACACCGGGCTCGGCACCCCGTCACCCGACTTTAACGGCGATGGAATTATCGATTCGGCCGATGTGTGTATTATGGTTGACCACTGGGGTGAAAACTATCCCTTGTGCGATATTGCTCCGCCGCCTTCCGGAGATGGAATAGTGGATATTCAGGACCTGATTCTTTTGTCTGAGCATTTGTTCGAGGAAATCCTGCCGCCCGGATTAGCTGCCTACTGGAAGCTGGACGAGGCCGAAGGCAACATTGCCCAAAACAGCACCAGTGACAATCACGGTATACTCAGTGGCAATCCTGTATGGCAGCCCGACTCAGGCCAGGTAGCTGGCGCACTTCAATTAGATGGGATTGATGATTATGTCGAAAACGACTTTGTTCTAAATCCGGCGGAAGGGGCATTCAGTGCTTTTGCCTGGATCCGAGGTGGCGCGCCTGGCCAGGCAATAATATCTCAGGCAGATACTCTTGAAGGACGTACTTATAATCCAGGAAAAAGATGGCTTGGCGTGAACTTTTCCGATGGAAAACTTATGACCGAGTTAGGCCTTGTCAGTGCAGGCTCTCCCATACCGCCACCACCACTACTGGTGTCTGAATCCGTCATAACTGATGATCAGTGGCATCATATCGGTTTCGTCTGGGACGGAGCGTACAGATGTTTATATTTGGACGGCGTCGAAGTTGCCAGAGATACGGACGCTCAAGCAGCGTTGAAATCTGCAAATGGCGGTTTGTATATCGGCACCGGCAAAAATCTCGCAACAGAAACTTTCTTCGCCGGACTGATCGACGATGTCCGCATTTATAATGTGGCTTTAACGGCAGATAAAATCGAGGCTATTGCTCATTAGGGTGCATTTCAATCGTCTCTTGAGCGATTGTTTCAAAAAATTTGTAGGATTTTAGTAAAGAAAATATAGGAAAAACCTCTTGACAAATCACTCAATATTACCGATAATAACGTCTAACAAATTATTGGAAGGATGATTTCATTTCGAAAATTCTTCCTTGAAAATTGGGGCGACATGTTGCATGAGGAAGTATAAGTCTTTTTGTGTAAGCACTTTATGTTAGGGATACTTGTTTCTAATAAGGTTCTCTTTTTCTCGTTTTTTTTATAATGTGAACACTTTTGAATAAGGAATGAGGTTGTTTAATGACGAGCAACGGTGAAAAAAATCTTATCAGTGGTCCGTGGTCGTGGACAGATGATGATATAAAGCTATTAAAAAGGCTTTATCCACGAGGAAATACCAAGATGATAGCCGCGAAGCTTTGCCGGCCCTTGACGGCGGTCAGGCAGAAGGCTTACGACATGGGGATGAAAACTGACATTTACAGCTATTGGACCGAAGATGATTTGGAACTGCTGTCAAGTCTCTACCCGGATACAATAACAGACGAGCTTGCTGAGCAATTTGGCCGGTCGCCAGGGTCAGTAAAGACCAAAGCACGCCAATTGGGGCTCAGAAAAAGCGATAGCTATCTAAAAGCTATTAAATCCCGCCCTCGAAAACGACGCAAGAAACAAGACTAATTTTCGACGGCATTAATTCGTAAATGTTCAGCCCTCAGTCTCGCTGGGGGCCATATCTGGCAGTGAGTATCTAATGCGCAATGAGACTCTGCGCAATTAGTACATTCAGTCGCAACCGATTTTCATCTCAAACTGGAATTTTGATAAGGCTAATTGGGGGGTTCAGCCATGTCCAAAGAAAAGCCGTTAAGTGCCAAACAGCTCGCCGTGATTGACGATTTATTCGAAGACAAGCTTCAGGAGCGGGAGATTCTGGAAAAACACAATCTCAGCCGGAAGCTCTACGATAAGTGGCTTGCTGATGAGGCTTTCAGCCGCCGACTCGACAGGTGCGTCGAATGGGAATATCGCAAAAGTGCATTCAGGCTCGCCCGCTCCACTCGGGATGCTGTTTCCAATCTCGTTAAACTGACCAAATCGGAAAAAGGAGAAATCGCCCGCAAAGCCTGCCTCGACATTATAACAATGCGCGCCAACCGTTTATCCGGCACCCAAACGCCGCCGGGCGATAATCCCGCACCGCCCCCCGAATCCCCGCCATTAACGCCAGAAACCGCCGGCAAAATCTTAGCCGTCTTAGCCGAGGAAACGCCGCAAGAATCCTAAAAAAATTAAAGAAATCGCTTGCGTTTGAACTAATTCTTGCTATTTTCGTATAGAATTAAGCCGAAATTCCCGATATTTAATAGTATATTGCAACAATTATGCCTATTTGGGGACATAATTATGAAACTAAAGCAAATAAGAGTCGATGGCTACAAGAACCTAATAAACTGTGTCGTAGACCTCGGAGATTTCAACGTTCTGGTCGGTGCAAACAACAGCGGGAAATCAAATCTGCTCGAAGCACTACATGTTCTTGGCTTAATATCATTTGGTGGGCCACAAGAGAGAAAATTGATTCTGAACGGCAGCGCACCGTTCAAAAGGTTTGGTTTCTCTATCTCTCATTTAGCGGAACACAAGAATAAACCAATTACTGTTGGCATAACTTTTGAGAAGGAGGTGAGTGATATACTCTGGATAGGAGACTATGAGGTCACAATCAAATGTGATCCTTCTGAGGAGGAGAAGGGTACAATTGTCTCAGAGACGCTCACTGGCAAGCCTCTTGGCAGATCCGGACGTGCGACCAAATATATTTCGCGTAAGGAGCGTCAGTTTAGTATATTAACGAAAAGCGGCCGAAAGAGGCAGCATGGCATAACGCAAGATAACTCTTCTTTGTCAGCTTTACCGTCTATCTACCCCGATCCCAAAGAATTATCACCGGAATTAATCGCATTTTACTATGCAGTAGAGTGGCTCGCGAGAACTCCAATCTTTGCGTTATCACCCTCGGAATTGCGTCAGGAGATGGACAAGGAGAAGGTGATTGGTAATCTCTGGGTATCAGCATTTGACCTTGGATTGGTCTTAGACAGCATAAAGGAGGACGGCACGTATTACGAGCTTTTCAGGGAAAGCATTTGTGACATTATGGCTCTTGAAGATATATATCTTCACGTTGAGGTGAAGAAAGCACCATCAAAGAAGGCAGAGGAAAACGGAACAGAGAAGCGTATCAGGTATATCTTTGTCGAGCGTCGGGGAGATAGGCCATCGTTGATCGATGAATACTCTGATGGGACTCTTGTTATTGCGGCGATATTGGCCGCATTGTGCTCAAAAAAGCGAAGTGGACCAGTTCTGTGTTTGGAAGAACTCGAGACGTGTCTCCACCCGGCTGCTCTGGAAAAACTTCTTCGGTTTTTGCAGGATCACTCTCACAATTGGCCTGTTCTAATAACAACACATTCACCCTATATTCTTAATGGTGTAAATCCGGAGGATGTTAACGTTGCGGTTGTTGACAAAACAGGTGCTACACATTTTGAAAAAGTTAAAAACTCCCCGCAATTACGCGATTATCTCAACAAGGGATTGATGAGTTTTGGGGATCTACTGACAGATGACTTCGCAGAGTTCAGAGAAGGATAATATTGATGTCCCAAGAGGACGGAAAAGAGGTCATAAAGCGACCAGTATCACTTTTATTGGCTGAAGGTAGTACAGACGAGATTTTTTATAAGAAAGTCAAAATCTCTCATCTTAGGGGCTGTCGGGCTACCGTACGTGAACTACACGGTCTGCGTAATATAAATGCAAAAGTCATCGACCAAATCGTTGGTTATAGTCAAGCGCATAAAGATGAAGTCTTCAGGGTTTATTGTTGCCTTGATAGGGAATCGAGGTATGGAGAAGTTCCAGGCTTTGATATCAAGAAAATAGAAAAATACATCAAAGATGGCAATTTAACAAATGTCTTGAGCATTGATTTGATAACAGCTACACAGCAAATAGAGTCATGGTTTTTTTATGATATCAAAGGGATCTATACATATCTAACAGTTCCGAAATCCCAAAGGAGGATAAATGCTTTTCGGCCAACAGCGAGGTTCGGTTATAGGGATCTCCAGAGACTGTTCGAAAGATATGGAAAAACTTATACGAAAGGGAAGAGAGCTGAGAGTTTCATATATAAACTTGATATCGAGAAAATTGTTAGCAACTGCACAGAGCTTCGGGAGGGGATTCAACTTATACAATCTCAAGCGGAAGATTTGACAAATCATTTCTTTCCTGAAAAGAAGCCCAAGAAACAGTAGAATTGCTAAGGTTCTTATTATACTTTTAGGCCTTAAAGTATAATAAGAATTCGCTTATTAAACGAAAGTATAATAAGATATGTCGTGCATGAAACTGGGATTTATTGATCTTAAATTGGGATAATGCATTGGAGCAAAGGAGTTTATGAGCATGATACGCGGCAATGACTATACACGGCGGGGATTTTTAAAGGCTATGGGGGCCGGGGCGGCGGCTTTGGCTTCGGCGGGGAATCTGATGGGCGCTGAGCGGAAGGCGTCGGGCAAGCCGAATATTTTGATGATCCTGGTGGACGATTTGGGCTACGGAGATTTGTCGAGCTATGGAGCGCAGGATTTGAAGACGCCTCATATCGACAGGCTCATGACGGCCGGGATGCGGTTCGATAATTTCTACGCTAACTGCCCGGTCTGCTCGCCGACCCGAGCGGCACTATTGAGCGGGCGTTATCCGGACATGGCCGGCGTGCCGGGAGTGGTTCGCACGCATATCACCAATAGCTGGGGCCACCTTGCTCCGCACGCGGTGCTGCTGCCGAAGCTGCTGAAACCGGCCGGCTATCATACCGCCATCGTCGGCAAGTGGCATCTCGGCCTGGACTCGCCCAATACGCCCAACGAGCGCGGCTTCGACCACTTACACGGCTTCCTCGGCGATATGATGGACGACTACTACAACCACCGCCGGCACGGCAATAATTACATGCGGCTCGACGGCAACCAAATCGACCCCGAAGGCCACGCCACCGACCTGTTCACGCAGTGGTCGATCGACTACATCAACGACCGCGCCAAATCGGACAAACCATTCTTTTTGTACCTGGCGTATAATGCGCCGCACACGCCGATCCAGCCGCCCGCCGACTGGCTCGACCGAGTGAAGAAACGCGAGCCCGGCATCAACGACAAGCGTGCCAAACTCGTAGCCCTGATCGAGCATCTCGACGACGGCATAGGCAAAGTCATCATGTCATTAAAAGCCGCCGGAGTAAGTGACAATACGCTGGTGATATTCACGTCCGACAACGGCGGCCAGCTTAATGTGGGCGCTAACAACGGCCCCCTGCGAGCCGGCAAGCAGGACATGTACGAGGGCGGGATTCGCGAGCCGATGTGCGCCGTCTGGCCGGGAAGGATTAAGCCCGGCACGCGCAGCGACCGTGTCGCGCTTACGATGGATTTGTATCCGACCATCTGTGAAGCGGCCGGTGCAAAGATCACTCACGAGATCGACGGGCGAAGCATCCTGCCGACACTGCTGGGTAAATCGCAGCCTGACGAGGATCGCTTTTTGTTCTGGGTCCGTCGCGAGGGCGGCGGCTACGGTGGGCGGGCATATTACGCAGCACGATACGGCGACTACAAGCTCGTGCAGAACAATCCATTTGAGCCGATGGAACTTTACAATCTAAAAGACGACCCGAAGGAGCAGAAGCCTCTCGGCAGGAAGAATAAAATGTATCAGAAGCTCTTTACCGCTCTACGCAACCACATAATCGAGGCCGGAGCAGTGCCCTGGGAGAAATACCCGGTCGAAATAAAGGCGGATCAATAACCGCAAACGCATGAGGTGATAATCTCGGAGGCAACGCTGAAATGAGAAAGAAAATCCTGAGCGCATTGATGTTTTTATTTACGCTGCCGGTGCTGGTTTCCTGTAGCCGGGCGCAGACTGTTTTTATCGAGGCCGAGAGCTTCGCGAACCGCGGCGGCTGGGTAATTGACCAGCAGTTTATGGACCAGATGGGTTCGCCGTTCCTGCTGGCTCACGGTCTGGGCCAGCCTGTCGGCGACGCCGCGACGGCTATTTCGTTTCGGGCATTGGGCACGTATCGCGTCTGGGTTCGGACGCGCGACTGGGTCGCTCCGTGGAAGGCTCCGGGAGCGCCCGGCAGGTTCCAGCTCATAATCGACGATGAACCGCTCAGTACCTTATTCGGCACAGAAGGCGCCGAGTGGCACTGGCAGAACGGCGGGCTCGTCGAGATTACGAAAAATCAAGTCGTGCTCAAACTGCACGATTTAACAGGCTTCGACGGTCGATGCGACGCGATCATCTTTTCCGCCGATATGAATTTTGTCCCGCCGAATAAAAGCGAATCAATAGCGGCTTTTCGCAGAAGGTCACTCGGCCTGTCTGATGTGCCTCAGAGCGCGGGCAATTTCGACCTGGTCGTAGTTGGCGGTGGTATCGCCGGGACCTGCACAGCGATCTCGGCGGCAAGACTCGGCATGCAGGTGGCGCTCATACAGAACCGTCCCGTGCTTGGCGGCAACAACAGCTCGGAAGTCCGCGTCCACCTGAACGGCGAGGTCAACCAGCCTCCATATCCGGCACTTGGCGGCGTCGTTAACGAGCTGGATACCGGGCTTAGAGGCAACGCTCAGCCCGCCGAGCATTATGACGATCAGAGAAAACTCAAAGTCGTCCAGGCGGAGGAGAATATCCACCTGTTTCTGAATATGAACGCTTTTGAAGTTGAAAAGCAGGGCGACCGGATTGTCGCGGTTGTCGCCCAGCATATTCAAAAAGGCACCCAGTTGCGATTCACCGCTCCGCTGTTTGCCGATTGTACGGGTGACGGGACGCTCGGATTTCTGGCCGGTGCCGACTTCCGAATGGGACGTGAAAGCAAAGAACAGACCGGCGAATCTTTGGCACCTGATACAACCGACAAAATGACGATGGGCGCATCGGTCCAGTGGTACTCGACTGCAAGCGGCAAACCTGTGAGCTTTCCGGATTGTCCCTGGGCTTTGCAGTTTAACGAACAAAGCTGTCACTACCTTATCCGCGGGGACTGGGACTGGGAGACGGGAATGAATCGTGACCAGATAACCGAATTCGAGTCTATCCGCGACCACGCTCTTCGTGCCGTCTACGGCAACTGGGCGTATCTGAAGAACAACAGCCGGGACAGGGTGAAATATGCGGACCGTCAGCTCGAATGGGTGGCGTATATCGCCGGCAAGCGAGAATCACGCCGGCTGCTCGGTGACGTCATATTGCAGCAGCAGGACATTCAGCGGCGCAAGAGATTCCCCGATTCGTTTGTCACGACCACCTGGTCCATCGATCTTCACTATCCGGACCCGAAAAACTCGAAATACTTTCCCGGCGAAGAATTCCGTTCGATTGCCAAATTCAATCAGATCAAACCGTATCCGATTCCCTACCGCAGCCTGTATTCCCGCAACATCGGCAATCTGATGATGGCCGGCCGCTGCATCAGCGTGACACACGTGGCGCTCGGAACCGTTCGCGTAATGCGAACCGGCGGGATGATGGGCGAGCTGATCGGAATGGCAGCGTCACTTTGTAAGAAGCACAATACTACTCCTCGCGGCGTTTATGATAATCACCTGGCCGAGCTGAAACGGCTGGCCCGAAACGGTGTCGGAAAAACCGCCAAGATTGACGAAGATACTTTCCGGCAGGCGGTAGAGAACGGGCGCCTCGCCAATGAAGGATTTATTCACTGCCGGGACTTCGTTAATGGCTGGCTTCGACATGCCGATAAGAAGACCGGCCTGATCCCCAGGAACCTTGACCGGGACAAAGACATCTGGAACGCCGAGGACAGTGCCGCGGACAATTATCCGTTTATGGTGCTGACCGCGGCTATTATAGACAGGCCGCTTTTCGACGGCAGGATGCGAAATATGCTGCGTGCCGAAACCCGGCTTACATCGCGCATCGGAAGCCTGCCCGACACGTACTCTTTTACCAAGCAGAACTTCCAGGATTCGAGAGAAGATCTGGGCCGGATCATCTTCGGCTCATCGGAATATGTCAAAGACGGTCTGCTGCCGCTTACCGAATGGCTCGGGCCGAGCCCATGGTCTGAACGAATGATAAACATCCTTGACGATTTGTGGCAGCGGGCGCCTGTTAAAACTCAATATGGACAAATCGTTTCGGAAAACCAGGAGATTAACGGCGAGATGCTCCAGACATTGTCGCGTGTTTACTGGATGACCGGCGACAGGAAATATTTACAATGGGCCGTTCGTCTCGGCGATTATTATCTGCTCGGCGGGCATCACCCCATACGCGACGAAGAAACGCTCAGGCTTCGCGACCACGGCTGCGAAATCGTTTCGGGCCTGTGCGAGCTTTACGCGACCGTTAACTTCGCTATGCCGGGTAAGAAGAGTGCTTATCGAACGCCCATTCACGAAATGCTCGATCGCATTCTCGAATTCGGGACCAATGAGCATGGTCTTTTCTACAACGCCATTAATAATAATACGGGCCGACACGACAGAGATCTGGCCGACACCTGGGGCTATAATCTCAACGGATTTTACACTGTGTATCTGATAGACCAGACCGAAGCCTATCGCCAGGCCGTTCAGAAAGCTCTCAGCAACCTGAACGACTACTACAAAAACTATCAGTGGGAAGGCAGCAGTGCAGATGGTTACGCCGATTCAATCGAAGGCGCGATCAATCTCTACAATCGAGAGCCAGTTGATTCTACAGTCAAGTGGATGGACAGTGAAATCAAGGTAATGTGGGACATTCAAAAACCGGATGGTATCATCGAAGGATGGCACGGCGACGGAAACTTCGCACGCACTACAATCATGTACTGCCTCTGGAAGACAAAAGGCCTGACCATCCGGCCCTGGCGGGATGATGTGGTTTTTGGAGCGTTTCAGGATGGTGACGTTCTAAAAATAAGTATAAACGCCGGCAGAAGATGGCAGGGCAAACTGCTCTTTGATACGCCGCGTCACCAGACAATTATGAATATGCCGCTCGATTGGCCGCGTATCAACCAGTTCCCCGAATGGTTCACCGTCAAGCAGAATAAAAGCTACATGGTCAACGACCTGACATCCAATACGAGGAAATCATATACGGCAAAGCAGTTGGCTGATGGCATAACTATAGATATCCAGGCAGGCGTTCCGCAGTATTTGATTGTGCAGTGATCAGAAGCGGGGGAGGTCTGGGAGCAGCAGCGACTCGGTAACCGCACGTAGAGGTGGGGGCGGATCGCCTCTACAGGATATTTTTAACTCGCAAACGAATTCTTCGTCTTCGATTCAGAATGACATTCAAATCAGGGGGTATTGTTGTGACACAACTGACTTTTTCAGCATGTAGTGACATTACAAGGGCGGCAGGTGTTTACACCGAACTGCGGCGAATTCGGCCGCAGACGAGGCGGGACCTGAAGAATTATGTGAAGGTCTTTCTCGGCATCAACGTGCCGGATAAGAGAATCTGTCCGGACCATCAAAGCCCGATGGATTACCTCTGGCATGCTTTTCGTGAATCTAAAACCGAACCACGGGCTATTAATCACGATTCGATCGTCTGGGCGAATCGTGCCGGGGGCAAGACCGAGCTTGCTGCCGTCGCGACGCTTCTTGATTGTCTCTTTAAATCGAACTGCCAGATCCGGATCCTGGGCGGCTCGGGCGAGCAGGCCGGCAGGATGTATGAATATTTGACCGGCTTTCTGCATCACGGCTATGAGCAGTTTCTCGCCGGGCCTGTCCGCAAGACCAAATGTCACTTTATCAACGGCTCAGCGGTCGAGATCCTGACGCAGTCGGCCACCAGTGTCCGCGGCCAGCACGTTCAGAAGCTTCGCTGCGACGAGCTTGAGCTGTTCGACGGGGATGTATTAGCAGCGGCAAAGTTCACCACGCAGAGCACGCCGGAAATTACCGCCGGAATGGAGCTGATCAGCACGATGCATAAACCTTACGGCCTGATGCACGAGGTCGTGACATCGGCTCCGAAATTCGGAACGCCGGTCTTCAAATGGTGCGTGTGGGAAGTGATCGAAAAGTGTGTTGGCAGAAGCTGCTCGCAATGTCCCTTAAACGGAGATTGCCGGGGCAGGGCGAAGGCTGCGAACGGCTATCTGAAAATCGACGACTGCATTACCCAGATGCGCCGGGCCAGCAGGGCGAGCTGGGAAGCTGAGATGCTCTGTACGCGGCCGTCACGGCAGAACGTCGTCTTCGATGAGTTCGATCTGGCCGTGCATGTTGGAACCGTCGATTACGATCCGAATCTTCCACTGTACCGGACGCTTGATTTCGGATTCGTCAATCCGTTTGTGTGCATGTGGATTCAGGTTGACGACGCCGGGATCGTGCGTGTGATCGATGAGTATGTTCGCAGCAGGGCGACCATCGATGTGCATGCGGTTGAAATCAAGAGCCGCACGCCGGTCGCGGAAGAAAAAGTGACGGCGACGTTTTGCGACCCGGCGGGTAAAGGCGTTAACGATGTCACCGGCACCAGTGCTGTGCGCGAGCTGCGGGCGTTGGGAATTGCGGTGCGATTCAAACGAAGCGGCATCCTGGAAGGAATCGAGCTGATCCGCCGGGCAATCCGTGCCGGCGATGGAAAAAGCAGCCTGATAGTCTCGCCGAAATGCCCCCGCCTGATCGAGGCAATGGAATGTTATCATTACCCGGAATCCGCCAACACCCCCCGCGAGCTCCCGCAAAAAGACGGCCTGTACGACCACCCCATCGACGCCCTGCGATACTTCTTTATTAATCATAATCGCGGTGCCGGTAAGATGGTTACACGATATTACTGATAGCCATTCGTCGAGCAGGATATCGGACAAGTTAAAACATAAGTATATTATTGCGGATATTTGCTGAAAATGACTTAAGACGGCAAAATATTTGTTCGATATTGCCAACAATCGCAAGAGGAAACTTGGAAGGGAAAACCCCAGCCGGAGTGAGCACATAAAAAGGAAACAGGGCTGAGGTGCGGAGGGAGAGGAAAAAGCGAGATATCCTCAGCCCTGTGAATGTGCTCATTCTATTCAACTATTAATATATCATAAAGCTCTACGTAAAGCAATACTATTTTCAAAAAAAAATGTTCAAATCAAGAAAAATAAACATCGCTACAAAACATTCTAAATCACCTACTATCAAAAGTTTACGAAATCACTATATCTTTGGGCTTGTGTTTTGTCAATGAGATTATTAAAATTTTTTCCACTGAAGCAATTATATTTTAGCACAAATGAAAATTTGAGGACGACTATGCTCACAGACAACATTCTTGAACTGATAGGTAATACGCCGCTTCTGCAATTGAAGGGCGAGAATATTTTTGCCAAAGCGGAATTTCTCAATCCCGGCGGGAGTATCAAGGACCGCGTAGCTTTGGCGATGATCGAGGCCGCCGAGCGCGACGGAAAACTTAAAAAAGACTCCATTATCGTTGAGCCCAGCAGCGGCAACACGGGTATCGGCCTGGCATTGGTCGGACACCTGATGGGCTATCGCGTCCGAATCGTTATGCCTGAGGGAATGAGTGAAGAGCGGAAGAAGCTGATTAAAGCCCTCGGCGGAGAACTTGTTCTGATTCCCGACGAAGAAGGCATTGCCGGAGCAGTTCGCGCAGTCGAGCAAATGGCTGCTGAAGACCCGCGGATTTACGTGCCTCAGCAATTCGAAAATCCGGAAAATCCCCGTGTTCATTACGAGCAGACCGCGCGCGAGCTTTGGCGTCAGATGGGCGGCAACATCGATTGTTTTGTCGCCGGCGTTGGTAGCGGCGGAACGCTCCAGGGCGTGGGAAAATTCCTGAAAGAGCATAAAAAGGGTGTGAAAATAATCGCTGTTGAGCCGGAAAACTGCTCGGCACTCTTGGGTCATGAGCCGGGCCTGCACCAGATTCAGGGCATAGGCGACGGTTTCATCCCCGCCATACTCGATGTTTCGATGGTCGATGATGTGGTGGAAGTTTCCGACGATAATGCGATTCAGACTACCCGGCAATTAGGCACGAATTTAGGCCTGCTGGTCGGTATCAGTTCAGGCGCCAATGTCTGGGCGGCGCGCCGGCTGGCGGAGAACATCCAGGGCAATATCGCAACCGTTCTGCCGGACAGGGCGGAACGCTATTTCAGCACCGCCTTGTTATGATTTTTTCCGGATGTGCATAGGAATTGTTGATTCTTGCCTTTGCCATTCTGAGCGGAGCGAAGCGTTTTAGTCAAAGTAGCAAAATCAAGAAGCTTAACTTCGCCGCGCCCCATTCAGGATGCCAAAAACCCAATTAATGGATTCTTTTAAAAAAAAGAAAAGGGCTGAGGCAAGGAGGAAAGGAGGGTTTAAAAACCTCAGCCCGTAATCCATTACCTGCTAATACGCAGTGCTCCGATAAAAGTTCGCACGATTTATTGTCCAGAAAATTATTTTGCCCAAACCTGCAAATTCTTGCTGCTAATGCGATATTTAGGGCAAATATTTTTTGCCATCACAGCCATTAAAGTCTTTTAGAATTCATTAAAAAATCTTTTGTGCTGTATGAAAAGTTACTACACAGATGACCGGCTCTTGAAGATATGTTTGGCTTAAAGTCTTAAAAATAAGGATAAAAAAAAAGGGGCTGAGGTCAGGAGGAGGGGAGTGAAGTTTAATACCTCAGCCCGTGGCTTTGTGTTAGTTAATACGAGCCCGGTTTGCCGAAGTTCGCCTTCTATGGAAAAACATTCATTTATTTTTTTAAAAATCTCCATAGGCGTTGTTTTTGTTTCAAAATTAGACTAAAACCGGCAATAATAAAGCAGAAAAATTCATTCTGGCGATAAGTTTTTACCCGAATAGTAACGGGCAATTGAATCATAGTAGTTTAGTGCAGTGCGAAAAAGCGAGTATGTAAATTTCGATAGATAAGGGATTTTAATGAAGTCGATAAGACTGGTTTATATGGTTCTGCTTTTAATGGTTGTCGGTCTTGGATGCCAGCCGAAAGAATCCGACTCGGAGAGCATAAGAATCAAGTCGTCTAAGGCCCGGGGTGAAGCACTCCATCGGACGCTTTTACATTTGGCGCCCAATGGGAAATTGGCCAGGCAGCTTATAAGCGAAGGTGCCGACGTTAACGCGAAAGACAACTTCGGCATGACGCCGCTGCATACGGCCGTCATAGCGAACCGCAGAGATGTCGTCGAAGTGCTTATTGCCCGCGGGTCGGACATTAATGCAAAGAGCAGCCGCGGCCAGACGCCGCTCTTCTGGGCGGTAACAAAAGGCCACAAAGATATGGCCGGATGGCTTATCGCTCACGGCGCAGATGTTAACACAAAAGACAACTACGGCATCACACTCCTGCACAGCGCAGCCCATGCAGGCAGCGCGGACTTGGTCGAGCTGCTTATCGCCAACGGCGCCGACGTTAATACAAAAGACAACGAAGGCCGAACCCCGATGGACTGCGCACAAGATACAGGCCACACCGAAACCGTCGAGCTGCTACGTATGCATGGAGCAATGGAGTAATAATATGTTGCTGGAGAATGTGCAATGAGCTGCAGATTTATCATTCATAATGTCCTGATCCTAACCACCTGTTTCGCTCTTGCCGACCTCGCCGCCGAACCATCGGAGCCCAATCAGAGTTCAAAATATCTGGAAGCCGTGCAGGAGTTTGCTGATAACGTGCTTAAGTATGGCCGGGATACTTATGGGCCGAAGCATACCCCCTTGTTTGTTGATGGCTTGAATGTTAATACTCATGAGCCGGTAAAGTGGATAAGTCCTAAGGGCGACTTATCTAAAACTACTGAAACTGAAGAATGGATTCTTTCCAATTTTGCCTCTCAGCAGACACTTCTGCGAACGTTAGATGGACTCTCTACACTTACAGGCGACCCCAAATACCGTGATGCAGCTATGCAGGCAATCAAGTATGCCTTTGAGAACTTGAGAGCACCTAATGGGCTGTTGTATTGGGGGGATTCTACCGCTTATGATGCATACTCAGACCAGACTCGGTACCTTTCCACATCCACAATCAAGCTCCACGTCTTGAAGGTACATTATCCCTTTTATGAACTTATGTGGCAAGTGGATCCCGAGGCAACAAAAACATTTATCGAAGCATATTGGTTTGGACATGTGATAGATTGGTCAAATTTAGATTTTAATCGTGCCGCCGCTTACTTGAGTACTTCAGGAGTTCTAGAGACACCGTGGGGTCATGAATACAAAGGCGGTCCCACGTTCTTCATGAGCAAGGTATCCTGGGCCGCAGGATTCTTCCATACCGGCACAAGCCTTGCCCATGCCGCTACAACGCTTTATCGGCTCTCAGGCCAAGAGGAACCGCTTGTATGGAGTAAGCGGCTTATACAGCGGTTTGTAGATACACGACACCCTAAGACTGGAATCACCGCTCATTTATATAATCAACAACCACAGCGTATGTTTCCAAATGAGAGCATGAAGGAAAATTTTGCTGATCCATATACCACAGTATTTCCTTTTCATCCTTTTGAAAGAAAAAGAAATGGCCAGTTAATGTATTTTGGGGAGCACTGGCAGCCTCTTCCTTGGATTAGTTTATTGTTAGTGGGCGATACGCTTGATGAACAGGGAAAAGAATTTAGCCGTTGGGCCTTAGAAGAGCTTACTGCGTGGGGCAAGTCTTCATATCGAAAAAGAGATAATGTGTTTGTTCCTATCCTTACCGATGGAACCAATATCGAAGGAATTGTTGTTGAAAAGGATTGCGCATTAGGGCCAAGAGGAGACACCGCGATTCCTTTCATTGCAGATCCGGCATGTTTTTGGCTGTATGCCACCGCATATCGGGTCACCAATGATAAATTCATGTGGGATATGGCCAGAGATATTGCCCTGGGAAATGATTTGGGAGACATTGGCGAGACCTCCGGCCAAAAGACGGGATTAAACAGAAATACGACCTGTTCTGATTCCTACTGCCTCTTAGGGTTTCTTGATTTATACAACAAAACAACAAGACAGGAGTTCTTGGTAATGGCCCGACGTATTGCTGATAACATAGTGAAGACGAAATTTCACAAAGGGTTTCCCGTCATGAGTAAAGAGCATATCTATTCGAGGTTCGGCTGCCTTGAGCCATTGGCTTTGCTGCACTTAACTGAGGCTATAACCGATGGTATATCTTCGCTGCCTCGAGTATGGCCAGAATGTCCGATTTTTATCCCTCGTTATCGCTACAAGAGTATCGGAAGTGATCGTTGGCATATTTATAGGCTGAAAGGGTCGCCCGAAGTTCCTTGGTCGCTACAGGAGTTAGCCCATATTGGAGATTTTGACCAAATAAAATTACTTCTTAATAGTGGTGTTCAGGTTGATAGCTGGGACGATAGCGCACTAATGACAGCTCTTCATCGGGCAGCTATCGCTGGTCATAAGGACATTGCTGAATTGCTTATTACTTATGGTGCCCGTGTAGACCATGGGGGGTCCAAGTCGACCCCTTTGCACTGCGCAGTTCAATACGGACATAAGGATGTAGTTGAACTACTGTTGGCTCATGGCGCCGATGTTAATGTTAAGAATGGTAATGGTCGAACTCCAATGGATATAATTTCCAGTAATGATGATCCTATTAAGAAGCTACTGCTTGCTCAGGCCGGGGATCAAGAAGCAGCCAAATCACTTCTTACCCAAGGCATTGATATCAAAGTAAAGGATGATAAAGGAATGACACCATTGTGTTATGCGATTCGCGAAGGTCATGAGGAGTTTGTTCGGGTTTTAATCGACCAAGGTGCTGATGTTGATCCGATGCCTCGAGGGAATAACTCGCCGATTTTTTACGCGGTTCGAGGTGGATACGTTAATATCGTCAAGCTCTTGCTTGATCATGGAGCTCAAATCAATATGAAGAATCCAAGTGGTTTCAGCGTTTTTGAGCTCGCCGTGCGGTCAGGAAATAGAGAGCTCGTTGATATCTTTATCAGCAAGGGGGCAGATGTTTCGACGTTCCATATGACTGCGGCTATGGGCGATATGCGAGGGGTTGACTCATTTTTGGCAAAAGGAGTTGCCGTAGATACTAGGGACGAGCATGGATGGACGCCACTCTTTTGGGCAATCCGCATGGGTCAAATAGAAATGGTTAAGCTGCTTATCGCTCAAGGAGCAGACGTTAACTTAGAGACAAAAAGTCAGGAGACTCCCCTGCGTCATGCGGTTCGGGGGGTCGGTATTGTTGATATTGTTCAACTATTAGTTACCAATGGGGCTGATGTTAATGCCGCATCCAGAGGCATGACACCACTTCATTTTGCAGTAGTTGATCGTCACAAGGAAGTAGCAGAAGTACTCATTGCGAATGGTGCCGATGTGAATGCTAAGACTGCTCGGGGGCTTACTCCTTTAGATTTGGCCAAAAGGGCGGAGCACCGGGAAATCGTCGAACTGCTGCGTAAGCACGGAGCTAAAGAATGACAGAGAAGTGGGAACTTCGATACGAGGAGATAGGAAATGGCAGCGAGTGTTTTTGAAGATAAGGCTACCATGCCGGATGATAAGATGCTGGCTAAGGCGTTGGGTAAATCGAATCGGCTGTGGCAGGAGATCAAGAAGCATCTGAAGGCTGAGTATGGCGAATTGATTGAGGAGTGGAAATTCTATGGCCGCAAGTCCGGCTGGGTACTCAAGACGCTGCGAAAGAAACGCAACTTGTTTTTCTTCATTCCTCTTGAGGGCTCTTTCCAGGTATCATTCGTTTTTGGTGAAAAGGCCGTTGTCGCAGTCCAAAAGAGCGGTCTGCCGCAGGAACTAATTACAGAGCTGAAGAATGCCAGAAAATACGCCGAAGGTAGGGGCTTGCGAATCGATGTTAAAAACTCCGCCGATGTCGAGCACGTCAAGAAACTGGTGGAGATAAAGGTCAATAACTAAATGGAAGGAATGTATGATGCTTTATTACGGTATTAGAAATTTCAGGCGATGGTCTTCTATTGCGGCGGTGATTTGTGTGCTTTGCACATTAACATATGCGGAGTTCCCGGAGTTTGAGTATCATCTGATCGACCGCATTGGCAACAAGATGGGGCAGAGTTCGCTGGTGGATGTGGACAAGGATGGCGATCTGGACTGGATTACCGGCTGCAACGGCGGGACGATATGGTGGTTCGAGTACAAATCGCCGAATGACTGGGTCCGGCATACGCTCGGGCAGGATGCTCTGACGGATGTTGGCGGCACGGCGTTCGATGTGGATGGCGATGGATGGATCGACCAGGTTTCCGGCGGGACCTGGTACCGCAATACCGGCAAACCTCGCGAGCGAGAATTTGTAAGATACTTGAATGGTGTGATTGAAAGATCGCACGACAACGTCGCCGCGGATATGGACGGGGACGGCAGGCTCGATGTCGTCGCGATGAGCGACCGCAGCGCCTTGTACTGGTACAAGATTCCCGCCGATCCAACGAAGCAATGGCAAGGGTACAAGATCGGCCCTGCGGTTCATGGCGCGATCGACCCGGCGGGTGTCGGCGATATCGACGGCGATGGTGACAACGACGTCGTCCGCACGAATATCTGGTTCGAGAATGCCGACGGAAAAGGCGTCAAATGGATCGAGCATGCAAACATCGATTTCGGCCAAGCCAAAGCGAGGTATCCCCTGATGACAAAATCGTGGATCATCGATATCGACAAAGACGGAGACAATGATGTCGTCGAGGCCGAAGGAGATTGTTTGAGCGGCCGTGTGGCCTGGCATGAAAACGCCGACGGCAAAGGCAGCCTCTGGAAAAAACACATGATTGCAGACAAGGCAGGCCAGGATTATCATTCGCTCGCCGTGGCGGATTTCGATAACGATGGCGACTTCGACGTTTTCTCCGGCGGCGGACCGTTAACAGAGAGCCTGCCGCACAAGTGGTTCGTCTGGGAGAACAGGGACGGCAAAGCGGCAACGTGGGTCCAGCACGAAATCCTGAGCGGCAAGCGCTGTCACGAAGCCAAGGCTGCGGACGTGGACGGCGATGGTGATATTGATATTTGCTCCAAGCCCTGGAACGGCGACGAGCATGTTTACCTTCGCAACATGCTTATGGAAAATTCCTTGAAATAAAATCGTGCAATAAGAGGCGAATCTGATAGCATTAAAGTTGTAATTGAAACTTAGTAGGAGACGATAGGATGTCGCTGAAAGTTGTCCGGCTGTCAGTCAGGCCGTTCTGTTTTGTGTTAATTGGTGTCACTCTGCTTGCTGTGGGTCTTCCTCTCGCCCGCGGCGCCGAGTATTACGACAACAAATCTTTGGGCAGGCGTCTAACATCGCTTGCCGAACAGAATTCCGCTCTTGTGCGCGTCGAGACCATTGCACAATCGATCGGCAAACGCAAGGTCTGGCTTGTCGAGCTTGGTAAAGGGACAAAACAGGATCGACAAACGCGCCCGGCCATGCTTGTCGTCGCCGGGATCGAGGGCAACGACCTGATCGGATGCACAGCAGCAGTCAACTGGGCCGAGCAATTGGCCGGGCAATACCAGGACGATGCCGAAATCGCCAAACTGCTCCAGACGACGACGATATACATCGTGCCGCGGCTAAATCCCGATGCCGCCGAGCATTATTTCGCCCGCCTTAAACTCGAAACTTCCTCAAATCAAAAAAGCGTCGATGACGATCATGATGGTCTGCTCGATGAGGACGGGTTCGAGGACCTTAACAAAGACGGGCTTATTACATGGATGCGAATAGAGGACCCGGAGGGTGAATACATACTCGATTCGAATGACAACCGGCTGCTCTTGAAGGCCGATCACCTCAAGAGCGAAGTTGGTGCCTGGCGCTATCTTCGTGAGGGAGTAGATAACGACCACGATGAGCGATGGAACGAGGACGGACCGGGCGGCGTCAACTTCAACCGCAATTTTCCGTATGATTATAAATTCTTCGCCGAAGATGCCGGCCTCCACCAGGTCAGCGAGGCGGAGACCCGGGCGCTGGCCGATTTTGTAATCGAGCGTCCGAATATCGCCATGGTGGTGACATACGGCTCGGCGGATAACCTCTCGAAGGCTCCCAAAGGCGCGGAACCTGCCGGCCGGCGAGAGCCAATGAAAGAGATAAATCAGGACGATGCGGGCTACTATCGCGTGATGGGCGAGCTGTATCGCAAAGCGCTCGGCCTGGATAAAGAGCTTGATGGCGTTTCGGTGCCCGGCGCGTTCAGCGACTGGATGTATTACCACCGTGGCCGGCTCTCGCTTGCGGCAAAGGCCTGGAGTCCTGCCGTGGCTGTCGAGCTTTCCAAAGCCGCCGACAAAAAGGATGAAGAACCGGAAGAAAAAGCAGAAGACCAGGAGCAACAGGATTCCGAATCGGAGCCTGAGAAAAGTAACAAGAGTTCAGACAAGGATGCAAAGAAAGAAGAAGATAAGCGTAACGAGCAGGAACGTAAAGAGCTGAAGTGGTTCGACGAACACGCGCCGGAGGCCTTCGTCGAATGGCAGCCGATCGAGCATCCCGATTTTCCCGGCCGGCGAGCTGAGGTCGGCGGTTATCGTCCTTTCGCCCTGACGAATCCTCCTGCTGAAATGGTTGATGAGGTTGCCGCCAAACAAGCCGATTTCCTGACCAAAGCGGCGCAGCGACTGCCGCGTATCGACGTGCGAAAAATCGAGTGCCGCCATCTGGGCCGGTCGGTTTACGAGGTGAAGATTCAGGTGGAGAATACCGGATTTTTGCCGACTGTTCTGGAGCACGGGCGAACGACTCGCGAGGTCCATCCGACCCGGCTGGTAATGGAATTGGACGATGAATCGTTTCTGTCCGGAAGCCGAATTACGAATCTGCCGGGAATCCGGGGAAGCGGCGGGATGGTCGAGCTGCGATACATCGTCAGGGTACCGGAGCGGGAGAAAATCGATTTCGAGGTCGTCTCGATGTTAGCCGGGAAGGTCAAAGGCTCGGTCGAGCTGCCGAACGCAGAATGAATCGGCAAATAAAAGTATTTCAGGATATAAGATTATGAATCACCGAATCGAACTTAAACGTTGCGTAGCCGTTTTGATTTTTTCATGTATAATTTTAATGCTTGCCGGGTCGGTCCTTGCCTCAGATGGTGCCCGCAAGCCAAGAGTCGGTAATCCCGCCAGGCATTCGTATCCTGCGCTGGGGGCAGGGAGCGAGCGCAAGGTCAGAGTTGCGTGGAACCGGTATTACGATCACGCCGGGCTAACGGCTATCCTGGTCCGTCTCAATAAAGCTTTTCCTGAGCTGACCCGGCTATATTCAATCGGCAAGTCAACCCAGGGGCGTGATATATGGTGCCTGGAAGTGACGGCACGGAATATCGGCGACCCGGACCGTAAGCCGGGAATGTATATCGACGGCAACATTCACGGCAACGAAGTCCAGGCCGGCGAGACAGTGGCCTACACAGCCTGGTATCTCTGCCATCAATACGGCCGGCTCGAAAAAGTAAAGGAACTGCTCGACGAGCGTGTTTTCTATCTTGTGCCGACCATCAATCCCGACGGGCGTGATTCCTGGCTTAGTCTGGGCGGACGTGCTCGGTCCGGGCTTGAGCCGACGGATGACGACCGCGATGGCCTGGCCGATGAGGATGACAGCGAGGATCTCAATGGTGACGGTCAAATCACTATGATGCGAATCAAAGATCCCCACGGGCGTTTCAAGCTGCACCCGGACTATCCCGAGCTAATGGTCAGGACCAGGCCGGGCGAGGCCGGGGAATACAGCCTGCTTGGCTCGGAGGGGATCGACAATGACGGCGACGGTGAGATTAACGAAGACGGCAGGGGAGGTTATGATCTCAATCGCAACTGGGCGTACGATTGGCAGCCGGTCTATGTCCAATCCGGTGCCAAGGATTATCCGTTCAGCCAGCCGGAGACGCGCGCGGTTGCCGAGTTTGTGCTGGCCCATTCGAATATCGCAGGGGCTCAGTCGTATCACAATTCCGGCGGGATGATCCTGCGAAGTCCCGGCCGGGAAGGCGGCGAGATACAAGACCGGGACGAACGAGTGTTAAGCCTGATCGGAGAGCGTGGAGAAAAAATTCTGCCCTATTATCGTTCGATGATCATCTGGAAGGACCTCTACACTGTCTGGGGCGGCGAGATAGACTGGTTCTACGGAGGCCGGGGAATTCTTACCTTCACGAACGAGCTTTGGACCTCCAGAAACCTGTATAAGAGTTCCGAATCGTTCTCGGATGAGCAGGAAGCTGAGTTTATAAAATATGTGCTGATGGGCGACGGTTTTGTGCCATGGCAGCCATACGAGCATCCGACATATGGCAAGATTGAAATCGGGGGCCAGAAAAAAGAATGGGGCCGTGTGCCGCCTTCTTTCCTGCTGGAAGAGGAGCTTCATCGAAACATGGCCTTTACGCTGTATCACGCCGACATGTTGCCGCTGCTGGAAATCAGCGAGGTGAAGGTCGAGCCGCTCGGCGAGAATTTGTTCAAGATTTGGGTTACCATTGAGAACAAGCGATTAATCCCGACGAGGACCGGCCAGGATGTAGCTCACCATATAAGCCCGCCGGATATCGTTTCTATCGAAGGCGACGAGCTTAAAGTCCTCTCAAGCGGGCGGATTACGGATCGGTTCTTCAAACGAGTTCAAGCTGTCGAGCGGCGTCCCGAACGCGTGGAATTGGACACAATCGAAGGCATGAGCGCCGTCCGCGTCCAGTTCGTAATTGATGGAAAAGGCAAATTTACCATAACCGTCGATTCCGCCAAAGCCGGCCCGCTAAAGAAAAGCCAACTATTACCCTCGGTAAACTGAGCGGTTTTTCCTGCCTTCTCGCATCTTATCTCGCCCGGCTGGGTGTGGCAGTCCGGCATCAAATATCAAAAAGCCGCTATTGACGAATCGGAGTTGTTCGGATATGCTGTTTGGGTGGTATTTCCGCGCGCGCGGTAATCCGTGATATCTTTTTTATTAAGAGAGATTTTGTAATGCTTAAGAGAACACATAATTGCGGCCAGCTTCGTTTGGAAGACGCCGGCAAAAAAGTTGCGTTGGCGGGATGGGTTCACTCCTATCGCGACCACGGTAATCTGGTATTCATTGACCTGCGTGACAGGGAAGGTCTGACGCAGATCGTTTTCGATCCTGAGACACAGCCGGAAATGCACAAACTGGCCAAGACGGCCCGCTGCGAATGGGTCATTGCAGCCAAAGGCGAGGTGCAGCCCAGAAGCGAGGGCATGGAGAACCCGAAGCTGGCGACCGGGGAAATCGAGGTTGCCGCCGAGAGGCTGGAGATTCTCAATACATCGAAGACCCCGCCGTTTGAATTAGACAGCGCCGAGAAGACGGGCGAAGAGCTGCGCCTGATCAACCGGTATATCGATCTTCGCCGGCCAAAGATGCAGAAAAAGCTCCGCACGCGGCACCAGGTGACGATGATTGTGCGGGATTATTTCGACAAGCTTGGTTTCTGGGAGATCGAGACGCCGATGCTGGCCAAGAGCACGCCGGAAGGGGCGAGAGATTTTCTCGTGCCGAGCAGGTTGTCCCAGAATTGCTTCTATGCGCTGCCGCAATCGCCGCAGCTCTTCAAGCAGATTCTCATGGTCAGCGGCGTCGAAAAATATTTCCAGATTGTGCGTTGCTTCCGCGATGAGGACCCGCGAGCCGACCGGCAGGCCGAGTTTACGCAGATCGATGTCGAGATGAGCTTCGTCGATGTGGACGATGTCATCGCCGTTCACCAGAGCCTGGTGGCGCGAATCTGGAAGCGGATTCTGGATATAGATATCCCGATGCCGATGCGTCGAATGACTTACAAAGACGCGATGGCCGATTACGGGACCGACAGGCCGGACCTGCGTTTCGATATGAAGCTCAAAGACATTTCCGACCTGGCCAAACAAACTTCGTTTAACGTTTTCACTTCGACCATTGAAAAAGGTGGAATCGTCAAGGGCCTCTGCGCCCCGGACGGCGATAAATATTCAAGAAGCGATATCGAAAAAACGCTCACGAGTTTCGTCGGCGACTACGGCGCCAAGGGCCTGGCCTGGTGCAAGGTCAAGACCGAAAACGGCGAGCTTTCACTGCTGGGCGGTACCGCCAAATTCTTCGGCCCGGATTTGCAGAAGCAGTTATTCGAGCGCTTTGAAGCGAAGGATGGCGATTTACTTTTGTTTGTCGCCGACAGCGAAGATGCAGCGAACAAAGCTCTGGCTCCGTTGCGGTGCAAGCTCGCCCGTGACTTGAACCTCTACGGCAAGGACCGATTCGAATTCGTATGGATTGTGGACTTTCCGCTGTTCGAGTGGAACGAGGATGAAGGCCGGTACGATCCGCTGCACCATCCGTTCACTTCTCCGATTGAAGAGGATTTGGAAAAGCTCGAGACGGACCCCGCCAACATTTGTTCGCAGGCGTACGATATCGTCGTTAACGGCTCTGAAATCGGCGGAGGCAGTATTCGTATCCACAATACGAAAGTGCAGCAGAAGGTCTTTGACCTGCTGAATATCTCAAGGGAGCAGGCCCAGCAGCGATTCGGATTCTTTTTGAAGGCCCTGGAATACGGCGCTCCGCCGCACGGAGGAATCGCCTTTGGTCTCGACCGGGTGGTCATGCTGCTGACCGGCACAGAGAATATTCGTGATGTTATCGCCTTTCCAAAGACCCAGCGAGGCCAGTGCCTCTTAACCGATGCGCCGAGCGAGGTGGACCAAAAACAGCTCAACGAGCTTAACCTGCGAATGCAAAGGCACTCGCATATAGTCGAGCAGAAAACCGAAGAGCAGAAGCAGTAGGTGAGGGTCTCCATTTCGCGTAAAACAGCGAGATGGGAGCCCGACAGCAGGTTCTGAATTTATGCGTATAAATGTACGGAACATTTGGCAAAGGCTCTTGAAGTATTTACAGTTCTGGCCTTTGCCGCTGGCGAAGAAGGTTCAAGTCACCTTTGGTGCCGGGGTGCTCCTGGTCCTTACACTGGCGCTTTCGATACCTTACATATGGATGGGGCAGCTTATAAAAAAAGACCTGCTCGACACGGGGCGATCCAGGTCGAAGGTGATTCTCGATCGGCACTTCCAATTGAAAGAACCCGGCCGGACTCTTCTGCCGCTGGATGGTACCGGGCAGGTTCGTGACCCAAACGATGCCGAGATAACCTGGATTCGCTTCACAGAAAACGATGAAAGCATGCTCTCGCAGTTGGATAAAGAGGTCAGAGATGTGATCGAGACTCTGACAGGTGACCCGGACCGGTATGAAGATATCCTGCTTGAGAGGAATGAAGGTCGTCTGGAGAGTCATTACGTGCGAATCTTCAGGGCGACCGGCCGCTGTGTAAGCTGCCATAATCCGCAGGGTTCCGCCGGTGCCTTTGCGCTCAATAAGCCTATAGGTGCGGCGATTATTCAATACCGGGACCTCGCCAGTGAAATCGATAAAACAGTCTTTATGAATCGCATCTGGATTATCGTGGCCGGCCTGATCGGCGGCGCCGGCGCAATCGTTGTTTTCTACATGTTAACACAGCGTCTGATCCTGAGGCCAATCCGGCAGTTACGGGCGCTGGCAAATAACGTCGCAGAGGGAAATCTCGAAATAAGAAGTTCAATCGCCACCAGGGACGAATATGAAAAACTGGCCAAATCGTTCAATCACATGCTCGATTCGCTGCAGGCGATGCAGGAAAAATTACGTCAGGCGAATAAGCAGCTCGACGCCAAAATCGCCGAGCTTTCAGGGCGGAATATTGAGCTGTTCAAGGCCAACAAAATCAAAGGCGAATTCCTGGCTAATATCTCACATGAATTCAGAACACCGTTGAATGCGATTTTGGGTTTCGCCCAGGTCTTGCGGGACAAGCCCGTTCTGTTGAAAAAGGAGAAGGCACAAAGGTACGCTGAGAATATTATAACTAGCGGCAACAGCCTTCTGAATATGATTAACGACCTGCTGGAGCTGGCGAAAACTCAGGCAGGGAAGATGGAACTGCATATAGGCCAGGCTTCCGTAGCCGATTTACTTGAGAGTCTTCTATCTCAGTTCTCACTCCTTACAAAGAAGAAGAAAATCAAGGTCAAGCTGATTGTCCAGCCGGATTTGCCGCTTCTTGTCACGGATGTCGGCAAGGTCCAGCAGGTACTCTATAATTTCATGAGCAACGCGGAGAAGTTTACTCCCTCTCGCGGCAGAATCGAGATTGAAGCTCAATTCCCGTCGCCCGGAGCCCGGGACACAGGACCCGAGTCGCGAATGATACGAATTTCCGTAACCGATACCGGTTGTGGAGTTGCCGAATCTGACAGGGAAAAGATATTTGAAAAATTTCGCCAGGTTGACGGCTCGCTGACCCGCGAAACGACCGGCAGCGGGCTGGGGCTTGCCATCTGTACCGAATTGGCCGCCATGCTTGCAGGCAGCGTTGGGATGGAAAGTCCCCCAAAGGGACGAAGTGAAGGCTCGGTATTCTGGCTCGATATCCCAATTACCCTTACAAAAGAAGAAAATAAGACTACTTCAAAATAAAGTTAATCTAAAGCAGCCCATAGCTGTTTTATTTCGACAATGTCAGGTTAGGAGAAAATCATGCGTTGGAGATATTTATTTTTATTTCTTCTGTTAGTGGTGGCCGGTTCGGGTTTTGCGGCCGGTCTCGACCAGACTCATCCGTTTTCAATTCACGATATGCTGGCGATGGATCGGCTTTCAGACTCGCAGGTTTCGCCGGACGGTAAGTGGATTGCTTTCGTGCTGAGCAAAACGGACCTCGAAGAAAACAAGGGACTGACCGATCTCTGGCTGGTTGGTGCCGATGGGACTGCTCTTCGCCGGTTGACATCCCATAAGGCGGCGGATTCGAATCCTCGCTGGGCGCCGGACGGCAAATCGATCTGGTTTGTATCGGCGCGATCCGACACTTCACAGGTTTGGCGTATTGCGATTGACGGCGGTGAGGCCGAGCAGGTGACCGAGCAGCCTCTTGATGTGGGAAATCTGATAGTAGCTCCTGATGGAAGTCACATCGCTTTTACAATGGAAGTTTTCCCGGACTGCAACACGCCGGTCGAGACGAAAGAAAAGCTCGATGAAATCGAGAAAAGAAAAACGAGCGGACGAATCTACGAGAGCATCTTCGTGAGGCACTGGGACACATGGAAGGATGGCCGGCGTTCGCATTTGTTCGTGATGCCCGTCGCGGGGGGTAAGGCTGCCGATGTGATGAGCGGCATGGACGCAGATACACCATCCAAACCGTTTGGCGGCCCTGAGGAAACGACTTTTACTCCCGACGGTAAGGCTGTAATTTTCTCAGCCCGCGATGTGGGCGCCGAAGAGCCCTGGTCAACGGACTTCGACCTGTACCTGGCGCCCGTTGACGGCTCGGAGCCGCCGCAATGTCTGACTGAGAAAAATCAGGCGTGGGATACGAATCCTGTCTTTTCGCCTGACGGCAAGACTTTGGCTTATCTGGCTATGGCCAGGCCCGGATACGAATCCGACCGCTTTCGCATTATCCTGCGCCGCTGGCCGGGCAATCTGGAGCGGGTCTTAACCGAAGACTGGGACCGCAGCCCATCGTCCATTTGCTTCTCTGCCGACGGTAATACCATTTATACCACGGCATCTAACACGGGCCAGAGATCCCTGTTCGCCATTGACGTAAAAACCGGCGCAGCTCGGACTATCGTCAAAAATGGCCAGGCAGGCTCCCCCGGCATCGCAGCCGATAGAATTATTTACGGCCTGTCTAATCTAAGCTCTCCGGTGGAATTGTATTCGGTAAATCCTGACGGCAGCGATGTGCGGCAAATAACCAGTATCAATTCGGAAAAAGTCGCCGCTGCTCGCATAGGACAATACGAGCAGTTCACCTTCGCCGGCTGGAACGATGAAACGGTCTATTGCTACGTGATCAAACCGATCGATTTCGATCCCGATAAAAAATACCCGGTCGCTTTTCTGATTCACGGCGGCCCGCAGGGTTCGTTCGGCAACTCTTTTCACTATCGCTGGAATCCACAGGTTTATGCCGCCGTGGGCTATGCCGCCGTGATGGTCGATTTCCACGGCTCGACCGGTTATGGCCAGGCTTTTTGTGATTCTATTCGGGGTGACTGGGGCGGCAAGCCTTTGGAGGATTTGCAAAAAGGGCTGGGTGCTGCTTTGGAACGTTATCCCTGGATGGACGGCGACAAGGTAGGAGCACTCGGAGCTTCGTTCGGTGGCTATATGATCAACTGGATCGCAGGCAACTGGCCCGACCGCTTCGGCTGCCTTGTCAACCACGACGGCAATCTCGATGAGCGAATGGCCTATTTCGATACCGAAGAATTATGGTTCCCCGAGTGGGATCATCTCGGCACGCCATGGGATGATCCTGAAAATTACGAAAAACATAATCCGGTCAACTTTGTCAAGAACTGGAAGGCCCCCATGCTCGTAATCCACGGGGCGCAGGATTTTCGCGTGGCCGATACCCAGGGCTTGGGCACGTTTAACGCCCTGCAGCGGCGGGGGATTCCCAGCAAGCTGCTATACTTCCCCGACGAAAACCACTGGGTTATGAAACCGGCAAATTCCATCCTGTGGCACAAAACCGTCATCGACTGGCTCGACCAATGGCTGAAATAAGACCCAGCCATAATACACCTGGCGAGTCCTTTGGCTGCGCAGTGCAATATAAAAATAAAATTGACAATCACAACACTATTTGATAACGTTACTTAAGCAAGACAAGGGCAATAAGCGCAAGATATTAGATAGCCTTAATATGCTTGGGTATTTGGCAGATAGAGGGACATATTATGAAAGGTGAGTTTACGGCAATCATTGAAAGTGCTCCGGAAGGAGGCTATTGGGCCGTATGTCCGGAGATTCCGGGAGCAAACGGCCAGGGAGAAACAATAGAACAGGCAAAAGAAAGTCTCAAAAATGCGATAATTCTTATACTTGAAGATCGCCTGGAGGATATTCGACGCGGCTTGCCTGATGATGCAATTCAGGAAATAATTGCGATCTAATGAAAAGAAGACGGTTAGAAAAAAGACTCAGGATTGCCGGCTGTTTTTTGAAAAGAGAAGGCTCGTCACATTCGCTTTGGATAAATCCAAAAACAGGAATTATAGAGGCCGTACCCGGCCACACCGAAATAAAAGAACCACTTGCCAAAAAAATCTTAAAAAGCCTGAATGCTGAATAAAAGCCTTTTTGAACCGAGGGTTAGGAAAGAATGATTATTTAACTCCCCAAATATTATGCGGTTTTTTGAGACGCCGGCTTTCGATAAAAGATAAATTCAATAAAACATATTCGAATCTGAGCGAGCAAAAAAACAAATTCAACATAACAGGATAAAAATGGCGGTACAAGCCCTACCTCACCGCTACCCGCTAATTTTTTAATGCTTTGTAACAACAGAATTGCCTTCTATATTTGACATACGGCGTGCTTTAGCTATAATAACTACCTGTTTTTTCAAAGGTGCAGGAATGAATAAAAAGTATGTTAGAGCGATTTTTCCGGGCTCGTTCGATCCGATTACGAACGGGCATCTTGATGTTATCAATCGGGGCATGAAGCTGTTCGATGAGCTTATCATCGCGGTGGGGCGAAGTCCGGTCAAAAACCAGCTTTTCACACCCGAAGAGCGTGTGGAGATGATATCGGAACTGATCGATAAAAAAAAGATGCCGGGCGTTTCGGTGGAAAGTTTCGAGGGGCTGATGGTTGAATATGCTACCGGTAAGAAGGCGGATGTAATCCTGCGCGGCTTGCGAAGCCTTACCGACGTCCAATATGAATTCCAGCTTGCCATGACCAACCGGGCCGTAGCCGGCATAGAAACGATCTTCATTATGACCAGCGAGCAGTACGGCTTTACCAGCTCGACTTTGATTCGCGAGATTGCTACGCTGGGCGGAGACCTGTCAAATTTGATTCCGAAAAATATCCAGAAGCGTTTGAAAAAGCGTCTTAAGAAGTAGAATCATGCGGGATGTTCGATATTCGGATTTGTGCAAAACATGTTTACAATCAGTGTAGAAAGACACTTTCAGGCTTCGCACCAGTTGATCCTGCCGGACGGCTCAAAGGAGCCCGTTCACAAACATGACTGGGTGGTAACCGCCAGTCTCAGTAGTGAAAAGCTTAATAATATGGGCGTTGTGATGGACTTCCAGGCACTTCAGGCAATGATCGATAAAACGGTTGCCGACTTCAATAATAAGGCGCTGGAGAGCATCGGCTATTTTCAGCAGAACAATCCATCAGCCGAGAACGTTGCGAAATATATCTATGATAAGCTCCGAATCGAGCTGCACGAAGGCGTAAAACTGCGAGCTATTAGGGTTGCCGAGGAGCCGGGCTGCTCGGCAAAGTTCCGCGAATAGAAAATTCGCTCTTGAGTGGACCTCTGAATTTGTCGATTATTTTTGCTGGATTCCGGCATTTTCATTTTGATACTTATTGTGCGATGCGCTTTTGTTGTTATAATAATGGATGGTGGCGATTGATCCACTCATGATGGACGCTTTCAACCGCGTTCATGAAGAGGCAGATATTCAAGAGACAAAATAAATTATGCAGTGTCAGATTTGTAACAAGAACGATGCGACGATCCACCTGACGGAGATCGCCGATGGAGAACGCACCGAGATGCACATTTGTGAGCAGTGTGCCATCGAGCAGGACATAGCGGTTAAGAGTCATATCCCGATTAACGAGCTGCTCAGCAATCTGCTTGCCGTCCAGCCGTCGGATGATGAGCTTTTCGGTCCTTCGGAGCAGAAGCTTGCCTGCCCGAACTGCGGCTTTACTCTCGCGCAATTCCGCAAGGAAGGAGCCCTTGGCTGTCCCCGCGATTACGAGGTTTTCGAGAAAACACTTCTCGCCCTTATCGAAAAAGCGCACGATGGCAAAACGACTCACTGCGGCAAAATCCCTTTGAAAACGCCCCGGGACACGAAAAAGCAGATGGAGCTGATGAACCTGCGTCAGCAACTGGAAGCGGCGGTTATAAGCGAAGATTACGAGTTGGCCGCTGAACTGCGGGACAAGATAAAACAAAGCGAATAATAACGCTAAATACGATACGCAATACGAAAATGAAACTGACCGATATAAGCAACGATATAAACGAGTGGTTTGACGGCTCCGGGCCGTTGGCGGATATTGTAATATCCTCGCGGATCCGCCTGGCCAGAAATCTGGACGGCTATAAATTCCTCAGCCGCTGCTCGAACAGTGAAAAATCCGAAATACTCGACAAGCTCAGAGACGTGATGATGTCACTCGACCTTGGCGATAAAGTTTTCTATGTCAGCGTGGATAAAGCGCCGACTTTGAACAAACATTTTCTCGTGGAACGGCATCTTATCAGCCGGCACCATGCTTTCGGCAAAGGCCCCCGAGGAGTCATTATCGCCCAGCGGGAATTTTTCACCGCGATGATTAACGAAGAGGATCACCTTCGAATCCAGGTCTTGAAAGCGGGCTGTCAACTGTCCGACTGCGCCCGGCAGATAAACCGCATCGACGATATGATAGAAGAGAAGGTCGATTTCGCCTTCAGTCCTCGCTACGGGTACCTGACCGCCTGCCCGACGAACGTGGGCACGGGAATCAGGGTCTCGGTAATGCTGCATCTGCCGGCTTTGAAGATGACCGGGCAGATCGAAAAGTTCTTCAACGCCGCAAAGGATATGAATCTCGCTGTGCGCGGGCTTTTCGGCGAAGGGACCGAGGCGGCAAGCGATCTTTATCAATTGTCCAACCAGGCCACGCTCGGCGTAGCGGAGTCGGAAATTGTCTCGCGATTCGAGAAGACCATCATCCCCGAAATCATCGAATACGAAAATGCCGCCAGGTCGCAACTGCTCTGCAAGCAGTCTGATGTCCTCGACGACAAAATCTCCCGTGCGATGGCACTGCTGCAAAATGCCCATCTGATCAGCTCGCAGGAGGCATTGTTCCTGCTGAGCCACCTGCGATTGGGTATCAACATGCACGATCATATGGGTGCTTCGACTCCCGCGATAGAAAAGCTTCACGCGATCTGCTGCGCCGGCAACGATCCGGACAAGGCATCTGCGCTTTCCATTGCGACAATCAATCGCCTGTTCATGCTGACCCTGCCGGCCCACTTGCAGCTAAACTACGGAAAGCCGCTCGACCCCACCCATAGAGACGCCCTGAGAGCACAAATCATCCGCTCAGCCCTGAACCAGGAAAATCCCCGCAAAAGCTAAAATCCTCCTGTATGCCTTGCTGATAGACTCGAAATAAAAAGTAAGGATTTTAATCACGGGGTCTTACTTGCCTCGATAGTGCCGCCATAGGCTCCCATATTGATTATGCCGCCGTTGGGCAATTGCTCTAAACCAGGCGGTATGCTCGGATCCCCGGCGTCAATGCACGGGCTGGTTATATCATCGATTAACCAGCTTTGACTGTAAAAATCCCATCTGCCTGCCTGTGACTTCAAATGATAATCACCATTGTCTGAATCTTCAAATAACGGATCTGCATCAATATTTCCTTCGCCGACAAATCCGACTTGCACATCACTATAAGTTACTACTGGTGTGCCGCTAAACACGATTATTTCATCAGGCATATCACTCCATAAAATGCAGTTGGTCATTATCGGGTTGCCACTACTGAAGCATATCCCACCGCCGAAATAATCGGTCGAGTTGCCGCTAAACGTGCAGTTGGTTAATGTGGGGTTGCTGTTGAGGTTATACATCCCGCCGCCGGCTGTGGATGCTGAATTATTTACGATAATGCAGTTGGTCAGTACAGGATTGCTACCATTTTCTATATATATCCCGCCTCCACCCGAAATTGCTGAGTTATTAGTAATAATACAGTTAGTGATTTTTGGAGCACTTTGGTTTCCGCAATAAATACCTCCGCCGTTTTGGGCGTTTCCACCGGTTATAGTAAAGCCTGCAAGGATGAAGTTTGCATCTTCACCTCCGGAAAAAGTCACCACCGAACCTTGATCACCACCGCTGATAACAGTAGCCGTCGTGACGGACGGATCATTGGGGTCTGTTGATCTGAATATCAGGTTTTTGCCTTTGAAATAGATATTCTCTTCATAAATCCCTTCACTTAATACTATCTCATCGTCCTCTGAAGCGTCAGTGATGGCAAAACTAATATTATTATATGTTTTGCCAGCAGTCAGATTCTTAATTCTCCCGGCAATAAGATTCTCATCTCCACCACTGTCAGAAGCGGATGTTATAAGGTACAAAGGTAAATTCTGTATTTCTTCTGCATTTAGTGCACGAGTATAAATACGAACGTCATCGATCATGCCGGAGAAGAAAGCCCCTGCATCAAGGTCTTTTGAAGCACCTATGCACAAGCCACTATCCGAAGATTGCAGTGGAGTCTGAGCATCTGTATCTTTAGCGACTTCAATGCCATCCACATAAAGAGCCCTGCATGAGCCATCCCACACAAAACCGATATGGTGCCACTGACTATCCGTAATAATGGATTCCGATACTAATGGTGGTGGGGGTGTCCTGCCAGGAGGACGCGACAAATTAGTCATGAGTTTTCCCTCTGAGGGATTTATACCAAGCCATGTGCTCCCCGGAATAACACCACGAGCAGCAGTAGTATCACTCTGAGATATAATCACCTGTCCAGGTGAACCGCCTTTAATCCAGGCAAACACACTAAAAGAGCTTTTAGATGGATTCAGGATAAATGGCGAGCTAATATAATCGTCAATTCCGTCCAACTGAAGCGCACCGGCTACTTTTCCATCGGCTGACAGCCAAACTGGATCACCAATGATATAAGCGTAGTTGTCAAAAAAACTATCGTGTGCAACGATGCCTTCTGCTTCGTCCAGCGGCCAGTATGCAACTAAAGCAGGAACTACTTGTCCTGGTCTCAGGATAGTACAGTCAATTGTTATTGGCTCATACCCTTCCAAAAAATCAATCGCGTTAGGTCCATTACTTTCAATGAAGCAGTTTCTGATTATCGGGGACACATCACAACAAGAGAGACTCTGAATATCAAGTTCTGGATCCCCGCCGATTATGGTAAGCCCGTCAAGTACACAGACTCCGTCTGTGATATCTCTAATACTTGACATAGTTATCGCCGGATCTTGTGGAACTCCCTCAATAACAGTAGATCCGACAACGTCTGGATCGTTGGGATCTACCGATCTTAGAGTCAGGTTCGTAGATTTGAACAGGATATTTTCCTGGTAGAGGCCTGGGTTGATTACTATCTCATCACCTTCGGAGGCATCATTGATGGCAAATTGTATACTGCTGTATGTCGTACCTGTAGCCAGATTCTCAATTCCACCATTCTCAGCGGAAAGTGATATAAGGAACAAAGCTGCCGGCAAATTTTCCTCACAAATGATGTTTATCAGGCTTTCCGGAGGAATGGAACCTTCCGACTCAGGGCCCAATTCAAATAGGAATGAGTAAATGCCATGCTCTCCGTAGGCCCAATCTCCAGCATCACCAGCAACCGCGTACGCAGCAAACCAACTCCACCAATCAAAATATACAGCGCCGCTTGTTTGTTTAATTAATTCTCTCGTTCTAAAAGTCATAGCACTCATAGGAATGTGATCTGGGCAAGGTTCCGATGTGTATCCCCAGGGATGGCCTGTCACTTGTCCCCAACTATGGTAATCCACCATAATTTCGAAATCATGGGCCAAAATTAAATCCCTTATAGCCTGTGTCTCGGGCTCGGAAAAAGCACTTGGACCTCGGTATCCACTATTGTTGGTGGTTCCGCTTGAGCCCGGGCCTCCCCACTTATAGCCCCAATTTCTGTTTAAATCCACACCGAATGTTCCATCGCCGTTATCTCTTCTGTTTTTTCGCCACATCCGGTCACGATTTCGGCTGTACTCATAACCATCGGGATTCACTATCGGCACTATCCATATTTCACAGTTATCTACCAGATGTTTGACTTCTGCATCAGTCTCATAGTTATCAACCAGGTACTGTGCGATATATAGCGGAACTTCAATTGCTATCCACTCACGGGCATGTTGGCAGCCGAACAACATCGCTCCTGGCTCATCCTCGGCATCGGATGGATTGTCGCTGATTTTTACTGCCAGGATATCCCGACCTTCGTGACTGCTGCCTATGATATAAGTCCGGGCAACGCCTGAATCTTCAAGTGCTATAAGTTGTGCAATAACTTCATCGTAGGAGTGGTACCTGGCAGTTGCAGGCTCTGCGAACATGGAAATCTGTTCTTGCCTGATTTTCTCAGTATACTCGTAAACATCTTCGGTAATTGTCTCAATAGAGTAGCCGCTTTCTATAATCTGCTTTCGTTCATCATCTGTTACCCTGATAATCAAACCGCCCTCACGATATGTCCATATATCGAGGCCCATATTTGCAAGTGTGGCGACATCATCCCTGTCATCGACCTGGACCTTGATCAATATGCATCTGTCGCTCGGAGGCGCTGCGTACAATACCGACTGCAATACTCCAAAAACTGCACATATTACGGCGAAATTGATGTATGTTCTCTGAAACGATTTCATATTAAACCTTCCTTTCTGCACTGAGGACAAAACAAGCTGAATTTTTGGTTTTGACTCACACTTTGAAATTGAAAGCTTTCACCCTATAATCCCCAGAAATTTCGCAACATTGCGCGCAATCTGAAAAAATTCTGGAAAAATTGTGTTTTTCGACGAATCCGAGTGAGAATTCCACCAATGCAGATGAATCTGGTCGCGAATCGGCAGCGCCGTCAGTAATTGTACAGACATCCTCATATGAGTCGCTCTGCTCATTCTCTGACATAGCTACGTTCTCCTGATATTGTTACTTCACAAAAACCAAGATACGACTTTGCTGGGGGTTTGTCAAGAAAATATAGAACATTTAAGCAACGAATAGGATAGGAAATCTTTAACTATCGTTGTTACGGATTAGCGGAGCCTAAGGATTGGGGAATGACAATTTCGTTTATGGCTTCATAGTACCGGCTGAATCTGCCAAAATGGCACAAAAATTGACATTCGGAAATTTCCTTGAAGGTGGGCAAAAAAAGCTAAATTCTTGTTATAGGGCGATTTAAGTTCCTTTTGATAGCAGAATTTTATCTTTGGCACGTTTTTTGCATATATGGGCTATGAGGTATTAAATTATTTCGAAAGGAATATGACTATGGGTAAAATTATTGGAATAGACTTAGGAACGACAAATTCTGTGGTTGCCGTAATGGAAGGCTCTGATCCGAAGGTGCTGATTAATTCTTCCGGATCCCGGCTGACCCCTTCGGTGGTCGGTTTTACAGATAAGGGTGAAAGGCTTGTCGGGCAGATTGCGCGCCATCAGCAGGTCACAAATCCGGAAAACACCGTGTTTTCCATTAAGCGTTTTATGGGCCGGCGTCACAACGAGGTCTCGTCGGAAGAGAAGATTGTGCCGTATAAAATAACCGGGGCTTCGGATGAGTTGGTGAAGGTCGATGTTCGGGGCAAGGAATATACTCCGCCGGAAGTTTCGGCAATGATTCTGCAGGACCTGAAGAAGACGGCCGAGGATTATCTGGGCGAAAAAGTTACAAACGCCGTGATTACTGTCCCGGCTTACTTCAACGATTCGCAGCGCCAGGCCACCAAAGACGCAGGCAAGATCGCGGGGCTCGAAGTCGATCGTATAATCAATGAGCCGACCGCCGCGGCACTTGCCTATGGTCTTGAGAAGAAAAAGAACGAAAAGGTTGCCGTCTTCGACTTTGGCGGCGGAACATTCGATGTTTCGGTACTCGATATCGGCGATAATGTCTTTGAGGTTCTCAGCACGAACGGCGATACGCATCTTGGTGGTGACGATCTGGACGCCGTGCTGATTAACTTCCTGGCCGATGAATTCAAGAAGACCGAGGGCATCGACCTGCGGGGCGATGCAATGGCCCATCAGCGTCTTAAGGAAGCCGCCGAAAAAGCAAAGTGCGAATTGAGTTCGCAGCTTGAGAGTACGGTCAATCTGCCGTTTATCACCGCCGACGCCTCCGGGCCAAAGCACCTGCAGATTACAATAAGCCGCAGCAAGTTCGAATCGCTCGTCGAGCCCATTCTCGAACGGCTTAAGACTCCATGCCGCAAAGCGATCGACGATGCCAAGCTCAAGGCTGGTGATATTGCCGAGGTTCTGCTCGTCGGCGGTTCGACAAGGATTCCGAAAGTCCAGCAGATCGTCAAAGACATCTTCGAAAAGGAACCGAACAGGAGCATCAATCCGGATGAGGTTGTTGCGGTCGGTGCAGCCATTCAGGGTGCAGTGCTTGCCGGTGACGCGGGCGTTAAGGATATTCTGCTTTTGGATGTTACGCCGCTTTCGCTGGGCGTTGAGACCTTGGGTGGAGTTTTGACCAGATTAATCGAGCGCAACACTACGATTCCGACCAGCAAGAAAGAGATATTCTCGACAGCCGCCGACAGTCAGACGACCGTTGATATTCACGTTCTGCAGGGTGAGCGGGAATTCGCCAGGGACAACCGTTCGCTCGGCAGGTTCCAGCTTGCTGATCTGCCACCGGCGCCGCGGGGCATTCCTCAGATTGAAGTGGCCTTTGATATCGACGCCAACGGTATTTTGAACGTCTCAGCTAAGGACCTCGGGACCGGCAAGCTGCAGTCGATTGAGATTAAATCCAGCTCCGGCCTGAGTGACGAGGATGTCCAGAAGATGACCAAAGAAGCCGAGTCCCACGCCGAGGATGATAAGAAGAAGAGAGAAGTGGTGGACCTGAAGAACCAGGCCGACCAGTTGATTTATTCGACGGAAAAAACGCTCAAGGAGCACGGCGATAAAGTTTCTGCCGAGACCCGCGGAAATATCGAGAACGCGGCCAATAATCTCAAGGAAGCAATCAAGGGCGAGGACGCCGACGCCATAAAGAAGGCGATTGAAAAACTGGGTACCGCCGGTCAGGAATTGGGCAAGGTGCTTTATGAAGAGGCAGCCAAAAAGCAGGCCGCTTCGGCACCAACAGGCGAGGCCTCGCAGGCTCCTCCGCCATCAGAAGAAGAAGCTCCAGGGAAAAAGCCCGATGACGTTATCGACGCTGAATTCGAGGCTAAGGATAGCTAATTGAAATCTAAAAACTGAATGCTAACACAGTTTTTGACTCTTCCACCGGTTCCCAGACAGGCCGGATGGAAAATAAAACGTGCAAGAAAGCCGGAGTGCAGGTCCAAAAATTAAGTGACCTGCCCCGGCTTGTTTGCCTTTTGGGCCCGGATAATAAGCTTTCTGCTTATTGAGTTTCGATCTGCAATAAAGCGAATAGCCCATGACAAATCCTTAGTAGAATTTCCTCGGGAGCAGTCAAACAAATTACCTTCTTGTACGTATATCCTGCTTAAATGACCGGTAATCTATGAAGCTAAGGCAAGATCTCAATCTGCTTGATGTCTTTTGTATCGCCTCCGGGGCGATGATAAGCTCCGGATTGTTCATTTTGCCGGGACTAGTGCTCTGTAAAGATTAAATATTCGTATTCGATGTGCCCGATAATAACTCCGTAAACTATATTTTTTTACGGAGTACGTTATGAATAAAAAGTACATTGTTCGTTTAAATGACCAAGAGCGTCAGGAGTTGGTTGCAGTA
>Ga0210003_1000268_pt1 | contig 46379 bp, 31 predicted proteins | sample LantaG_FD_182804 | JGI IMG/M metagenome (GOLD analysis project Ga0210003, IMG submission 182804) | Deep subsurface microbial communities from Baltic Sea to uncover new lineages of life (NeLLi) - Landsort_02402 metaG (SPAdes) (version 2) | ecosystem: Environmental > Aquatic > Marine > Oceanic >... | reverse complement strand
AGCCGAAGAAAGTTTCGATCCGGGTCGGCTTGAGTTTGATAAGAATTATTTCTGGCGGATAGATTCGGTGGTGGAGGGCAAGGTATTGAAAGGTGAAGTTTGGGGATTCAGCACTGTTGCAGGTCAAGCCGAAAACCCGACGCCGGACCCGACACTCAAGAACGTGGATACGAATATTAAGCTGACGTGGAAGGCAAATTCGCTTGCGAAGTCGCACGATGTTTATTTCGGCGACGATATTGACGAAGTTGCAAATGCGACAAAGGGGTCAAAGGCACATAAGGGAACACTCGGACTCGGCAAAGAAATGTTGGATCCGGGTAAGCTCGAAGAAGGTAAATATTATTACTGGCGTGTCGATGAAAACTGCGAAGCCGGTGTTGCAAAGGGTGATGTTTGGCAGTTCCGCACAAAGGGGGGCGGTCTCGTTATTCAGGTCGATCTGGCGGTAAAGACTTGCGATAAATCGAAGCTTTATCAGGGCCTTGCAAAACAGGGATGGACGATATGGGCGGCGGATGCCTGGACGGATATGTATATGCACGACTACCAGGTTTTCCCGTTAAAGGCTGACGGTTCCGGGCTTGACGAGGGCGGTATAAACGGTACCGGCGTCACTCTGTGGTTTACAACCGGAAACGAGGGGCAACTCGGTATCGGCGCCAAGGGTATTTGCAGGGACAACCTGGGCGGCGGGGGATGTCCGAGCGGAGTTGCTCAAGGCGATCCTATCTGTAACAGCTGGGCATACGGCGTTGACTGGGTAGGGCCTTATGCGGGTGACTTGTTGCTTGTGATCCGGGGTTTGCCTGCGGGCGTTTATCAGATTAACAGTTATCACAATTTCTGGGAGCCGTGTACTCAGTCAACTCGCAACTGCCTTAACTGTGACTGCGGTATGCCTCCTATGCCTTCTGTTACGGCTCGTTCGCTACCTAAGAAACTTCTCTCACTGGATGCCGACGGTAATCCCATGCCGGGCGGCTGGTCTTACAAAGCGATGCTACCGGAAGGGACAGGCAAGGGAGTGACGTCAATTCAGAATGCTTACAATGTTGCTCCGCAGCATGTTTACAAGGATTCGGAACTGGTTCCTTCGGTTATCAAGTTCGCAACGGACGGGTCCGACGTTTTGATAATCTACCAGGCCGACCGGACAGAGCCTTTGTATCCTGACTGTGCACGTAAAGGACGTGAAGGCGCACGCGGTATTCTTAACGCGTTCGAACTTATTCAGATGCAGTAAGGAGGTATTTAGGTTATGGCAAAGCGAGATTTTCGTTTGGTTCTGAGCGGCATTGTTCTGGCCTGGGTCTTTGGCGCCGGCAGCGCGTTTGGTGCAAGTCCGATTGCTGATTGTATCGGCAAGTGGCGCGTGGAGGTTGGGCCTGCAAGGAATGATTTATACGAGGCGCCTCAGCAGAAGAAAGAGCAGGATATACCCCCATCAGAAGCGGTTCTAAGATACGCGCAGATATTTGTTCCCGGAATGAAGGTGACAAAGTGGGAACTGGACGACGGCGAGTACGAAATCAGGTGCAGGCGAGGAGATGAGCAGTACAGATTTGATGTCACGTCCGGCGGTAAGTTAGTAGAAGTGCGGTACAAGAATGACGAGACCAAGGTTGAAGAACAGGCGGACGAGCTGGTACTGCGTGGTACAAAGAAGGTTATTGAAGCCAGCGAAGTTCCGAGCAAGGCAGTGGCGACTTTGGCTAAGGCGTACCCGAAGCTCAAAGTTAGCAAGGCGTGGACGGCGAAAACAGTTGCAGGGCTTCGGTACGTGATACAAATTGGCGGTATGGCATTTTATGCCAGGGCCGACGGTCAGATTCAGGCAGGCAAAAGCGTCGGTGACGGTGGTCTCGATGAGGTGTACCCGCCAACGGATTCAAGAGGCGATGAGCAATTCAGGGCGGACCTGGAGAGTCAGTTGGGGCGGTATCGTGAGCGGTTCAACTTCGAGAACCAGATAGAGAAGCTGGGCAGCAAACCTAAGAACGCGGACGGCAGTTATCGCTATGTGGTTATGGGCGACAACCGGTCCAACTGGGATCTGTGGTCGAGTATGGTAAAGCATATCGACGGCCTGGATCCGAAGCCTGCGTTTGTTATCAATTCGGGCGACATAGTGCTTCGCGGGCGCATTGGGGAATTTCGGGACTATTATATCCCGCCGCTTTTGAAGACGGACATCCCGTATTTCGTAGCTATCGGTAATCACGAAACCGGTAACGACGATATGGCGAGGGAGTTTCGTTACCTGTTCGGAGACAAGTCGCTGCATTATCATTTTGATTACGGCCAATCGAGGTACATCTTTATTGATAACGGCTCGAAGGCGAGTTCGGCGGGAAAAACTCTGAAGTGGCTGAAGAATACTCTTGAAGAGACGCCGAAAGGGTATCGAAAATATGTGGCTATGCATAAGCCGCCCAAGAACATCCAGAAGTGGTCATACCATGCATGGGGTGGTAAGGAGTCAAAGGTCTTTACCGAGCTGATGACCAAACACAAGGTCGCCGAGGTATATCTGGGACATATCCACGCTTATTCGACAGCGGAGCTTGATGGTGTAAGGTACACCCTGAGCGGCGGTGGTGGAGCGTCACTACACAACCGCTTCGGGCCGCTGGGGAACGTGCATCATTACGTTATTTGTGATGTTGCACCCGATGGAAGCGTTACGCAACAGGTTGTGCGTTTTTACGATACGAAGAAGGAAAATACGTTCAGGTTTACCGTGACGGGCGATCCTCGAAACGAACTGACAAAATGGGAGCATGCGCTTGTTGAGATGGCAGACAAGGTGGGCGACGAGGGGGCTTTCCATATTACGTGCGGGGATTATTTCCAGCACGGCGCCGATACAGTCGCCAAGGATTTCTATGAAAGACTGGTAAAGCAATTTGGGGATGATGTTATCTGGTATCCAACGGTTGGCAATCATGAGACCCAGGATGACAGCACGGACGTGGAGTGGCTTCGCGAGTTTTATCATAAGCATCTCAAAGGAACTGTGAATCCCGGACCGCCGAACGGTGTGGAGACGAATTATTCATTCGATTACAAGAATGCTCACTTTGTTCAACTTAATCAGTATTACGACGGACGGAGTGACAAATGCCATGATGGTGACATTCGTGACGCACTTTATGACTGGCTGGTCAAAGACCTTGAGAAGAACAAAAAGCCGCTGGTTTTTGTGATGTATCATGAACCGCTGTTTCCCAACGGTCGCGGTGGTAAGAAGTATGAAGGGGAAGAAGCCACTCGGGCACGCTTCTGGAAGTTTTTGCGGGATAAGAAAGTTGTTGCAGGTTTTTGCGCTCATACTCACAAGTACGGGCGAGGTCTGCACGGTGGTAATTCTTACACATGGGAGATCGATGTTGGTAATGCGGGCCGTCAAAGCCACGCGGACCGGCATCAGACGTTCATCGACGTGTTGGTAACGGACAAGGAGGTTCGGTTTGATACATGGCAGGGGCTTGAGGGCAGGGAATTCAGGATAACCGACTCATGGACGGTTGAGCTATCGAAAGGCCAAAGTTCTATGCTTGCGGAAGGTGAGAATAGCCTTGCGACGCTGCTTGAGTTAGTAAGCAGTCATTAGGGTGGTATTCGGACCATTTGTTTTAGCAGTGCTTGTAAGAAGGAAGGTGTCATGAACAGAAAGACAAGCTTGATTGCAGCAGTGCTGGCTTTTGTATCAATTGGAATGTTGATTTCAACTGCTGCCGGGGACGAGGATAAGGACGAAGGGGCGGTTGCGAGCCTGGATGTGATTTTTGCTCAGGAGGTCGATCCTTCCAAGACGAATATGCCCGGTCTGGTTGGTGTCATTTGTGAAGGGTCAGATTTTGACAGGCCCGCTTCGATAGATCTCATCAAACACACGAACCACAACTGGACCGGCGGCCCCGGCGACTGGTCCGGTTACTGGCAGGGCTACATCGAAGCACCGTATACAGGCGAGGTGACCTTTACTGCTGAGGTCGATAACGGTATTAAGCTTGCTATCGATAAAAAGATCGTTATCGACGGGCTTAGCAGACGCGGCGCACGCATCGGCTCGGTTTCGATGGTCAAGGGCAGGAAATACCCAATCTATTTGTGGTACTTCCAGGACGGCGATCCTTCGTACGTGAGACTTTACTGGAGTTGGGCCGGGCAGGATAAGATCATAGTAGACGAAGCGGCATTTTCTTATAGTCCCGCGGATACAAGATTCGCTCTTAACATGCTGCCGGGCGATTTCTGGAGTGATGAGGAGGCACCGTTCAGGTTCGACGGCACTGGTAGTGAGCCGTTGGATCTTGCTTACCAGAATGCGAGGCTGCTTCCTGTTGTCGGAGTTGAGAATTACCAGGCGTTCAGGTCGAATCGTGAGAATACGCAGTATACGGGCGGTTTGACCAAGACATATATTCATGCACCGATGATCTGTTACTGGAACAGCAAGTATTATCTCGAGTTTTTGGCGGCCCCGGTGAATGAGCACGATGCAAATACCGAGACGCTTATAACCAGTTCCGTCGATGGCAAAAACTGGGCAACGCCGAAGATAATCTTTCCGGGTTTCACGCCAAAAGGCGACAGGGAAAAGACAGTAAGCCATCAACGTATGGGTTTTTACGTCTCGAAGAACAATCGTTTGCTGGTTGTGTCGTTTTATGGCAGACCTCCTTCACCGAATGAGGGTGACGGACTGGGCAGGGTCGTTCGGGAGGTCTACAAAGACGGTTCGATCGGGCCGCTTTACTTCATCCGGTACAATAGGCACGCTGGGTGGAACGAGAACAATACCCCGTTTCCGTATTATAAGGAGTCACCGGATAAAGGCTTTGTCAAGATTTGCGAAGAGTTGATGGCTGACAAGCTGATGGTTCAGCAATGGTGGGAAGAGGACCGCAGCAAAGACGGCTTCTATATGATGGGCGGCGAAGGGTTTAAGTGTAAGGCATTCAACTGGTACACCCGCAAGGATGGGGTAGTCGTGGGTTTGTTCAAGGCAGCATATTCGGCCTACAGCAAAGACGGCGGCAAGACGTGGTCTGATATTCATAAGATACCGTCTATTATCGTTGGCCATGCCAAGATGTGGGGCCAGCAAACCGAGGACGGTAAATACGCGGTGGTTTATAATCCGCATTTTGAGTGGCGGTATCCGCTCGTTAGTATTAGATCGGATGACGGCAGGGACTTTAGCAACATGGCTTGTATACATGGTGAATTGGCACCGATGCGTTACCAGGGCGATGCGAAAGACGTTGGTCCGCAGTATATGAGAGGTATTTCCCCGGGCAACGGCAATCCTCCGGGTAGTGACATGTGGATGACGTACAGTGTGCATAAAGAGGATATCTGGGTGAGCAGAATTCCGGTTCCGATTTGTCATAAGGTTGATAAGTGGCCTATGGAAAGCTTTGATAAGATGGAAACCAGTGGTGTGGTAACCAACTGGAATATCTACAGCCTGATATGGGCACCGGTTAACGTTGTTGATTTTCCGAGCAGCAAAGATAAGAGCCTGATGCTCAAGGACTCGGAGCCTTATGATTACGCAAGGGCGGTCAGGGTATTTCCGCAAAACCCCAGTGCAACGGTTGAGTTCGACATGTTTGCCGGACAAAACGGTCGTATGGAGGTCGAGATTCTTAGTAAGAAGGGGAATCGTCCGGTTCGTGTTATGCTCGCCGACAGCGGTAAGGTTCAGGCGGTCAACGGTGACAAGGTTGTTGACCTGATGAATTATAAGCCGAACACGTGGCTGAAATTCAAGATTACCGCCGATGTTACATCCGGTAGCTTCAGCGTGTCTATCGATGGTAAGAGCGTTTTGAGCAGCGCAGCTTTTGCCGAAAAGGCCAAAGAACTTCAGCGGGTATCTTTCCGGACAGGCGAATATCGCAAGCTGGGAATCGGCAAGGATGAAAATGCTAACGACTTGCCCAATGCCGGCGACCCCGTTAAAGAAGCAGTTTACTATATCAATAATGTTTCGGTGACTAAGTAATAATGTGATTTAAGGATGCTAAGGAGTAGTGAGATGATCGTTAGAACCGAGAGTATTACCAGAGTCCTGAACAAGACAATGCTTGTTGTATTGTTCGGGTGCATGGTTTTTCAGCCGGGAACCGCATTAGCGGCGAAGCAGCCTCCTTCTATTAAGGACTCGGCATCGGAGCCGGTCAAGTATGTTGGCACAGTGCAGACCGACAAGCATTACTACGACGGTCGGCTTCGTTATGCGATTGGCACTCATAGTTATGCGGCATTTCGTGCAAACCGGACTGAGGCGCCGGAAGGCGGGATGATGGGCTGGACTTACAACCATCAGCCTTACCTTGCGTATTGGAACGGCAAATACTATATGCAGTATCTGAGCAATCTAAAGGAAGAGCATGTTCCTCCGGGACGGACTCTGATGATGACATCTATGGATGGTCGCAACTGGTCCGATCCGCTGGTAATATTTCCGAAATACCCGTTGCCGAAGATAAAGAAAAAGTACGAGGAAGTCGGCGATGTCGATTTGCCTGCGGGGACGTTTTCGGTGATGCACCAGAGAATGGGACTCTATATTGCTCCAGACGGCAGACTTTTGGCGCTGGCATTTTATAGTTTCTGCAGGAATCCTCAAAGCGGGCCGAATAATGGCCAGGGCCTGGGCAGGGTGGTAAGAGAAGTTTGTAAAGATGGAACATTTGGGCCGATCTATTTTATCCGGTACAACAGGCATTCGGGCTGGAATGAGGACAATACGCTGTATCCGTTCTATAAAAGCAGTACGGACAAGGGTTTTGTCAAGGCTTGCCAGGATCTGCTTGCCGACAAGCTGGTGACGCTGCAATGGTGGGAAGAGGACCGGGCTCAAGACGACGGTTTTTACACCATCGATCTTGATGGCGAAGAAGTCAAGGCATTGAGTTGGTGTGAAAGACCGGACGGTACAATTCTTGGAATCTGGAAGCATACCCTGGCCGCTTTGACTGCCGATAAGGGCAAAAGCTGGACGAAGCTTGCCGAATGCAGGACGCTGAAGACCTGTGGTGCGAAGACGTGGGTTCAGAAGACCAACGACGGCAGATACGCGCTTGTTTATGACCATTCGGCTACGCGTCGAAATCGTTTTCCTATGGCAGTGATGACCAGTGACGATTGCTATGAGTTCAATAACCTTCTGTGCCTCAACGGCGAGGTTCCCCCGATGCGTTACCAGGGGATTCACAAGAATATCGGGCCTCAGTATATCCGCGGTATAGTTGAAGGCAACGGTAGTCCTGCGGGTGACTATATGTGGAACGTCTACAGTATGAATAAGGAGGACATCTGGATTACACGTACGACGCTGCCGATAAGGGGTACGGTTAGTAAGCCTGTATCGCAGGATTTTGAGAATGTTACGGATGAGTCGGCGCTTACGCTTTGGAACCTTTATGTGCCGAAGTGGGCTCCACTATCGATAGTGGAAGATCCGCAAAAGACGGGCAATAAGTGCCTTGAGCTTCGCGATGAAGAGCCTTATGACTATGCTGTTGCGCAGAGGTCATTTCCGGAAAGCAGCAAGCCTACGGTGGAATTTCGCGTTCTGATGAGCAAGGTTGGGCACGGTGTGCTTGATGTGGAAGTGCAGGACCAACACGGTGCAAGGCCGATGAGATTGAGATTCGATCCTAAATGGCTGTCGATGGACAGAATGAAGCAAGATCCCAAGCCGGTTCGGATTCATATCAACAAGTGGTATGATATCAAGCTTGTTCTCGATTGTTCTAAGCAGGAATATAACTTGTACGTAGATGGTAAGCGTGTCCGGAAAGGTGTTGAATTCGCAGAGAAGGTTGAGTCTCTGGAGCGACTTGTGATTCGAACGGGGCCATGGCGTGGCGATGTTCGTCCGTTGATTGCCGAACAAGGTGAGCCTAATACGCTCGGCCTTTACCTGGAGGATATGCCGGGCGGCGATAACAAGGTGCCGCTTAGTGTTTACCTGATTGATGATGTCAAGACGAGTTCAAAGTGAAAACTTTGGGCAGTGTCAGCGAATCGCGTCGGAGATTCTGCGTTTAACTTCGGCGTGGTTTTCTGCTATTATAAGCGGGCATAATGTAAACGATTGTTGCTACTAAATTCCGGAGGCTGTTCGATGAGACGCATTGTTTTTTCGGTTTTTTTAATAGTTGCGTGGTTGGTATGCTCGGGCTGGGTTTTTGCAGACGATGGCGGGTTGGTAGCGTGGTGGACGTTCGATAAGGATACAGGCAAGATGGCGGTTGATAGTGTCGGTGACACAAAAGACGCAATCAACGGCAATTTCGACTATGTGGCGGGGGTGGTTGGAAAGGCTATTAAGTTTGACGGCCAGACAACTTTCATATCTCGAGCCGCCGACCGCGTTCCTAAACTGATAGATGCCTTTACTATCGAGGCGTGGATTGCACCGCAGACGTACTCGTGGAACTGGACGGGGATAGTAGACCAGGCGGGTAAAGCGGTTGGTGAAGAGTCTGGGGTAGGTGAACAAGCATTGAAGCTTGGGCTTTTCGGGGTCAAATACCACGACCCTGCCTTCGGTACCGCCGATGTCACGGATACACTGACTGAAGCCGACAATAACTGGACCGGTGGAAACAATGACTGGTCGGCTCGCTGGCGAGGAGATATCGAAGCACCGGTCAGCGGTGAGGTGACTTTTACAGCGGAAGTTGACAATGGCATTAAGTTGGAGATTAACAAAGAGGTTGTTATCGACGGCTTGGGCAGAGGCAAGGCCAGGTCGGGTAAGATAACGATGGAGAAGGGTAAGAAGTATCCGATTGTTCTTTCGTATTTCCAGGATGGCGACCCTTCCTTTTTGCGGCTTTACTGGAGCTGGTCGGGCAAAGAGAGGGCGATAGTGCCCGGTGATGCCCTGCAGCACGGCAATCGTGCAATAGAATACGCTGAGCAAAAGGAATTAGGTCGTGAAGGTCCACCGCCGAAACGAAATGATCGTATATCGTTCGGCATAGACTCCATGGGGCATCTGGGTGTTAAGGTAATGGTCAACAATCAGTTGAATTACTGTGTTTCGGATACGGTAGTTCCTCTGCTGAAGTGGTCTCATGTGGCGGCGACATTCGATAGTCGTAGAGGTGTGAGGGTTTATCTTAATGGCGAGGTTGTGGCCAAGATGGCGGTCAACGGCAGTGTGACTGGCGTCGAGGGATACGATATGCTGATAGGAATGAGCCAAAAGAGGATGTCACCGACAGGCTGTGAGCGTGGAGCAAGCCGAAGCATACTTTCTCCAATGGTTTTTGACGGACTGATTGATGAGGTGAAGATATACGATTCGGCACTGGCATCCGAGCAAATCAAGCAGTCTTACATGGCGACCAAGCCGGCAGATGCCAAGCCGCTTAATTGGCGTGTAATGCCTTCGGGTCCGAAGGAGGTCAATCCGACTTTTGGTGCGGCTTACTGTCGTTTGAATTATGCGGAAGAGTGGGAAAAGCTTTGGCGGGTGGGGCCGGACCCGGACATACTGGTTACATTCGACAAGCTGCCTATCCGAGTGGTGTTCTGGAGGGGTACGAGCTACGGTGCTTCGTGGGTTGCCGAGAATGGTAAATGGATGGGGGACCAAAGCCTGGAGGCAACAGGTAATTCGACCGGCTGGGGCTGTTCGGAACATATGTCGGACAAGCAGTGTCGATATTCACACGTGAAGCTGATAGAGAATAATGATGCGAGGGTTGTTGTTCACTGGCGATATGCGATATCGGATATTATCTACGGCATTTCGCGTGTCGGCCTTGACGGCTGGGGTGAGTGGGCGGATGAGTACTATTATATTTACCCTGACGGCGTTTCGACACGCAAGCAGATACTTCACAGCAAAGTTCTGGCGCATGAGTGGCAGGAAACGATTGCGCTGCATCAGCCGGGTTGTAGGCCTGAAGACGATCTGGAGCTTCAGGCGCTGACATGGGCGAACATGGATGGTGAAACAAAGACGTACACGTGGGAGTTTGGCAAACACGATGATACAAAGTTGCGTGATGCTACTATTCAGATGGTCAACATGAAGTCGCAGTACAAACCGTTCATAATCTTTCAACGGAAAAGCGGTATGAAGCTGATGCGATGCTGTGTGGAAGAGCAATGGACGCATTTCCCGTGGTGGAACCACTGGCCTGTGGGGCAATTACCCAATGACGGCAGGAGGACTGGAGTTCCGGACAGACCTGCCCACAGTTCGCTTGCGCAGGCGATAGAGGATTCGCGTATAATCAAGGCCGACAAGGAAAAAGGTACGTTTACTGCGGTGAGCCTTTATGGAATGACCCAAAGGCCCGTCGAGAAACTCGTGACTTTGGCGCGGTCGTGGAATTATCCGGCACCGCTTACAGTACTTTCCGGTGCTTTTAAGAGCCAGAGCTATAACGTTTATCAGCGTGCTTATGTGTTGACATGCACGGACAAGGGTAAGCCTTCGTCGCTGGAGCTTATGCTGGCTGCGACCGAGGATTCGCCGGTGGTTAATGCGGCGTTTGTCATTAAGGGCTGGGGCGATTCTGGTGCCGAGTTGAAGGTCAACGGAAAGCCAATCAAACGCGGCAAGAGATTCCGCTTCGGTTACAATCATAAGATGGAGGGGACGGACCTGATTGTGTGGCTGAAAAGGGCGTCGGTGAAACCGCTGACAATTTCGATTTCGCCGAAGGGTACGGGCGAGGATGTGAAACGGCAGAACTTCAGGAAAGAAGTGAAAACCGCCGCGACGAAGGTTGAAAAAGGCTTGGCCGGCACTACTTCAGCGGATGATATAGATTCGCTCGCCAGGCAGCTTGATACATTGAATCGCAAGATACCGCTTCGGCTGCCATCGGGCCCGAAGGGGATGACACGTTTCGGGGCCTATTATACAACCTTGAAGTATGATTATGGTTGGGACAAGCTTTGGCCTATAGCCGATGACGCCGACGTTGTCGTGCGGTTTGACGAGTTTGACCATCGTTTTGTTTTCTGGCGTGGAACAAGCTATATCCCCTGCTGGGCGACCTACGACGGTGCGTGGTATACTAATGAGTTTTTCGAACGGCGTGGCTACCTTGGCGGTTGTGACAGTATGTGCGAACCTATGAGCGACAAGCAGTGCCGCTATTCACATGCCCGGATTATTGAAAGTACGGATGCTCGCGTGGTAGTTCACTGGCGTTATTCTCCGGTTGATTTGAATTTTCAGCATCCTTACCGGGACAAGATGACCGGTTGGGGCGATTGGGTAGATGAGTATTACACGATATATCCCGACTCAATTGGCGTTCGCAAGGCGACGATACATACAGGCTCGCCGCAGAAGGACTGGATAGAGTACCAGGAAAGTATTGTTGTCAATCAGCCGGGAACTATACCGGAAGACAACCTCAATTTTGATGCTGTTAGCTTTGCCAACCTGAAGGGGCAAAGTAAGACTTACACCTGGACCAAAGAAGGTGGTCCTGAACTCAAGGATGCTCCTGACCAACCGTGCATTCAGGTTATCAACTTCAAGAATGCGTATAAGCCTTTTACAATCGTTAATCCCGAAGGTGTGCGAATCAAAGTGTACGACGGTCATGGTCGCAATTCCTGCTTCAACTGGTGGAATCACTGGCCTGTAAAGCAGGAAAAATCTGATACAACCGAGGCCACTTCGCCGGAGAGGGCGTCGCATTCGTCTCTTGCGCACGTTGAGTGGAAGCAGTACTCGCAGGATGGCATTTCGAGGACATGGGTTATGCTGCACGGGATGACCAACAGGAAGGCCGGTGAGCTTGCGCCGTTAGGCAAATCATGGCTGTACCCTGCTGAGTTGAACCTGAGAACGGGTGCTTCTGCATTCAGCAGCGAAGGGTACGACCAGACTCAGCGTGCTTATGTCCTGAATTGCAAAGAAGTCGGCAAGGCATCCTCGGTGGCTTTTACGCTCGCAGCCAGCGAAGACTCGCCTGTAATCAGTCCGGGTATCGTGATTAAGGACTGGGGCAGAAGTGATGCAGCGTTGAAGGTAAACGGCCAAAACGTTCCAAGAGGCAAGGATTTTCGCCTTGGCCATCGCCGCACCACAAGGAGCAGCAACCTGATTTTGTGGGTTAAGATTGATTCGGTAAAACCGGTGACAGTTTCACTTTCGCCGGTTAGTGATTGAACAGGAAACCACAAAGGCCGCTTTTTGAGATTTTGCTGGACGCAGTCCTGAAAGTTTGCTACAAATATGCGGCAAACAACATCATGCTCCAGAAGCTATGCTCTGACGGATGAGGCTGATTTCTGCGACAAGACCAATTAAATGAAAGGACGGATTTGTGTTTACAGAAAGTATCATAGCACAAAGTGGAATCAATCCTTGGGATACGGTGATTGTCTTTGTCTACCTTATTGGGATTATGGTCATAGGTATCCTCGCCGGCTATCGCAAAGGTACTTCGAGCGAGCAGTTTTTTCTGGCAGGAAAATCTCTGAAGTGGCCTATGATTGGAGCTGCCCTGTTTACAGCCAACATTTCGACAATCCACCTTGTAGGTCTGGCTGCGTCAGGCTTTAGCGAGGGCATTGTGGTCGGTAATTTTGAATGGATGGCTTCTTTCTGCCTGATTGTTCTTGGGCTTATATTTGTACCGTTCTACATTCGCAGCAAGATCAATACCTTGCCTGAGTTTCTTGAGAAACGCTACAATACCACCTGCAGAATGATTCTTGCATTTATTGCCATCTGGTCGGCGTTGCTTGTCCACATTGGGGTGAGCCTTTATGCAGGGGCCAAGGTATTTGACTATTTCTTCCATATTCCTGTAGTATGGTCGGTCATAATTATCGCAGGTATAACTGCAGTCTATACAATTCTCGGCGGACTAAAGGCCGTTGTTGTCACAGACACAATCCAGGCTGTGCTGCTGCTCGCAGGCTGTATTCTTTTGACGTTACTGGGCATCTTTGCTCTTCCGAAAGTGGGAATAGAATCTTTTGCTCAACTCAAGGCGGCAGTGAAGCCTGACCAACTTAGTATGGCTCATTCGCTCAGAGACGTTCACGGCAACTTTAATCCATATTCCTGGCTTACGGTAATGATAGGCTATCACGTTCTCGGCATCTGGTACTGGTGCACAGACCAGACAATTGTCCAAAAGACCCTCGGCGCCAAAGATATGCGGCATGGTCAGATTGGAGCGGTATTTGCGGGTGTTCTCAAGATTCTGCCGTTGTTCTTCATGGTTTTTCCCGGAGTTATCGCCTATGTACTTTTCAGCGGTAAGATTACCGATCCTGACGACACGTTGACGGTTATGATTGATCATCTTCTTCCTGTTGGCCTGAAAGGTTTGTTTGCAGCGGGTTTGCTTGCGGCAGTAATGAGTACAGTGGAAGCGGCACTTAACAGCACGGCTACGGTAACGGCTGAGGATCTTTGTAAGCACATTTGGCCGAAGTTAAAGGACAAGTCACTCGTTCTTATAGGAAGAGTTACCGCGGTTGTGGTTATTATACTTGCTATGATATGGTCACCGTATTGTGGAAAATTCGCAAACATATTTGTGGTAATTAACAAGGTGCCGATGATGTTTGCCCCGGCCATAACGACCGTGTTTGTTTTGGGTGTTTTTTGGAAGCGAGGGACAAAGCAGGCAGCGGTGGCCACGTTCATTGTCGGCTTACTCGTTGGTCTACCGTATTTTTTGATTGACCTGCCGCATAATGTGCCCGCTTCAAAGGTTCAGAAAGCAATCGCGGAATATCGAGTATCGAAAGATAAGGTAGTGGAAGAATGGGTTGCCGGACCTGCTGAAGATATGAAGCCGGTATTAACAGCGAGCGGTGTTTCATCCGAGAAGGTTGTTAATGAGTGGAACCTATTGCCTGTTGCGATTAAGAGTAAGGTGAGAACAGTAAGCCACGTTTCAAAAGATGCGGAAGTGCAGGGTTGGGTTGCGGTGCCCGTGCGGTATGTTGATACTGCGGTAAAAGCGGGAGAATTGCCGCCTGACAAGATAGTGGAAGTATGGGCATCTGCGCCAATTGCGGAAGTTGAAGCAGCTTTGGCGGCAGGGACAATGCTCGAAGGTTGGGTGGTTATCAACTACGAGAATATCAGCCACGGAATTGGCATCCCGTTTATGATGATGGGCCTTATTTTGCTGTGCATGTGTATAGTGATTTATGTTGTTGTAACCATGGTAACGCCAGCACCTACTGCGGAAGAGCTTGAAAGGATTGGATGGGAGCCGCCACTTAAATCTATCTTTGAAAAGAAGATCACCGGCATTAAAGATCCACGAATTGTGGCTATCGGCCTGTTTACACTGATGATAATTCTTTATTGCTGGCTAAAATAGTCTCAAGGTGACAGTCGGATTCTGTGCGAAGATAAGGAAGATATGCGATGCTTAAAGGCATTTCACCATTGGTTGGGCCTGAACTGCTTGGGGTTTTGTGCCGGATGGGCCACGGCGATGAGATAGTTCTTGCCGATGCTCACTTTCCGGGTGAGAGCGTAAATCCGCGCGTGGTTCGAGCCGACGGGCTTGGTATAGCGGATTTGCTTGATGCGATACTGCCGTTGTTTGTGCTCGATGATTATGTGGACAGCCCGTTGATTATGATGCAGGCAGAGCCGCGGGATACGCTTGATCCTGAGGTTGAACAATCGTACCGTGCCGCGATCGACAAGCATGTGCCGGCTGCACCGTCGATAGCAAGAATCAGTCGGTTCGAGTTCTACGAGCGGGCCGGAAAGGCCTTCGCTGTGGTTATGACGGGCGAGTTGGCCAAGTACGGCAATATCATCCTGAAGAAGGGTGTCACCATCTGCTAAGTTCGAATGCTGTCCCTGGGGCTTTCACGTAATGCGGGGCGGTCATTGATGGGCGGTTGGTCGCAACTGAGATATGGAATACACAAGTTTCGAACGCGTTAGAGCCGCCCTGGAGCATAAGGAACCTGACCGTGTACCGTTTGATATTGGCGGTACAATGGTTACGGGGATAAACGTAAATGCGCTTCGCGAGTTGCGTAAGTACCTCGGGCTGTCAAATCAGGTGCACGTCCGCGACAAAATCACCCAGATGGCCGACACCGGTGACGAAATTGTCGAAAAGCTGGGAATCGATGTAGTTAACGTTTCGCCGAATCCGCCGGCTGAGTCACCTTTGGCCAGTGACGTCGGGTTACAGGATGGTTACTATTGCCTGAGCGACGAGTTTGGAATGGGCTGGCGAATGCCTGAAAATGGCGGGCACTATTATGATTTGTACTACAGCCCGCTGGCTGATGCGCAAACTGTCAAAGATATCGAAGATTACCCATGGCCGGAGCCGCTTGATGCGGGCAGATATGTGGGGATGAAAGAGCAGGCCGACTACGTTGTGTTGGAACGAAAAAAGGGGTATGTACTCGGCAGAATGAGTTCGGGGATGTGGGAACATGCTATGTGGATGCGCGGCTATGAGAAGTTCTACATGGATATGGCCTCGGATACGAAGATGGTTCATGCGATAATGAGCAAAATCCTCGAAATCAAAATGAAATACTGGGAGAAGGCTCTGGAAACAGTCGGCGAAAACGTTGTTGTTGCCTCTTGCGCCGATGATATGGGCACACAGAATGGCCTTTTGGTTTCGTTAGAGATGTACAAAGAGCTGATTTGGCCTTATCACAAAAAGCTTTTTCACTTCATCAAGGACAAGGCGAAATCGAAGGTATACATTTTTTTTCATAACGACGGAGCCGTATACAGCACTTTGCCGCTTCTTATCGAGGCAGGTGTTGACATCATCAATCCATGGCAGGTAAGTGCGGCAGGAATGGGCGACACGAAGAAGTTCAAAAAGGAATTCGGAAAGGACCTCACCGTTTGGGGAGGCAGTTGCGACAGTCAATACGTACTGCCATTCGGCAGTTGCGAGCAGGTCCGAGATGAGACCAGAAGAAGGATAGAGGATTTGGCGCCAGGTGGGGGCTTTATTTTTGCCCCGATACATGTTATACAGAATGGTGTTCCGCCGGAGAATATCATGGCCTGGTGGGAAACGCTGCAGGAATATGGAATATATTCATAAGTTTTACGTGATGAAGACAAGGAGATGAAGCTATGCGACAGGCAGTAATGACAGAACCCGGCAAAATCGAATTCGGTGACGTTGCCGAACCGGCGGTTGGACCGGGCCAAATACTTTTGCGTGTTAAGCAGATTGGAGTCTGCGGTTCGGACATTCACGTCAATCACGGCAAACACCCGTTTACGTCGTATCCGGTGGTCCAGGGACACGAGTTTTCCGGTCAGGTCGAAGCCATCGGGCAGGGCGTTACGAAAGTGAAAGTCGGTGATAAGGCTACGGCAAGACCGCAGTTGGTTTGCGGCAAGTGCAGGCCTTGTTTGCGCGGCGATTACAATATCTGCGATGTGCTGCGGGTTGAGGGATTTCAGGCGCCGGGCTGCGCACAGGATTTGTTTGTTACGACCGAAGATAGAATAGTGCCGCTGCCGGAGTCGTTGACGTTTGTGCAGGGCGCGCTTGTGGAACCGACGGCGGTTGCTGTTCATTCGACCGGCAGGGCGGGGGACATTAGCGGCAGGAATGTGGTTGTGCTTGGGGCAGGCCCGATAGGCAATCTTGTGGCCCAGGTCGCTTGCTGCCGCAGCGCCAAAAAGATTCTCATTACAGATTTATCCGATTTCAGGCTTGATATTGCCATGAAATGTGGAACCCCGAACGTATGCAACGCGGCAAAAGAGCCGCTGGGCGAGGCGGCAAAGCGTGTCTTTGGCGATGAGGGTTTTGATGTTGCTTTTGAGGCGGTTGGCGCCGAGGCTACTATGGATGCTGCGGTGCAGAATATTGAAAAGGGCGGCAAGATTGTTGTTCTTGGAGTGTTTGGGGAAAAGCCGCGGATTGACATGTCTATAGTCGGCGACAGAGAGCAGACCATCATTGGGACCTTGATGTACAAGCATGAAGATTATGTCAAAGCGGTGGAGCTTATCGCAGGCGGTGACGTTATAACCGAGCCTCTTGTTACGAAGCACTTTGCCTTTGCGCATTATATGGATGCATACAAATTCATCGATGAGCAGGGTGACAGGACGCTCAAGGTGATGATAGACCTCTAATTAAAGGGGGTGACCGAATGAACAGACGCGATTTTCTTAAGACGTTGGCAGTTGGCGCTTCGGCGTGGGGACTTAACGGTTGTGGCGGTGTGCTGCGAAAAGCTGATAGTAGTGGCCGGCTTCCAAACATTGTTTTCATAATGGCCGACGACATGGGTTATGGCGACGTGCGATGCTATAACGCCGACTCACAAATCCCAACGCCCAATATGGATGCGCTTGCCAAACAGGGTATGCGTTTTACCGATGCGCACAGCCCTTCGGCGGTGTGCACGCCCACACGATACGGCGTCCTTACGGGGCGATACGCGTGGCGCACCCGGCTCAAGAAAGGGGTTCTCGACGGCTTTTCGCAGCCATTGATAGCACCGGATCAAATAACCGTAGCCCAGTTGCTGCAAAAGCACGGCTATCGGACGGCCTGCATCGGCAAGTGGCACTTAGGCGTGGGGTGGCAATCGAAAGACGGCTCAAGTATCAGCAGTTCCAAAGATGTCGAGCACGTCGATTTCAGCAAGCCGCTCACAGACGGCCCCAAACAGCATGGCTTCGACTACTCCTTCGTTACCGCCGCCTGTTCAACCGTGGACCCGCCTTATGTCTTCATTGAAAACAACAGGTGCACGGCTCTGCCAACGGCGCAGATGGTGAAGAAAACTCGCGTAACCACCTTTGGCAGCCGGTCGGGGCCGATGGTGCCCGGCTGGTCGAATGAGACCGTGGACCCGACCTATGTGGAGAAAGCGAAGGGATTTATCAAGCGACACAGGGCAAACTACAGCAACAGACCGTTTTTTCTCTACCTGCCACTTTCATCACCACATGCACCGTGGTTGCCGCCTGATTTTGTTAAAGGCAAAAGCCATACCGGTCCCAGAGGCGACCTGGTGGTTCTGGTGGACTGGTGTGTCGGGCAGGTGATGAAAGCCATCGATGAGCTTGGTTTGGCCGATGATACCTTGTTGATTGCAACGAGTGATAATGGACCGCGGATTGGAAAACAAGGACATAAATCCTCGGGGCCGTTTCGTGGTTATAAATCGCATATATGGGAAGGGGGGCATCGCATCCCATTTATTGCCCGCCAGCCCGGCAAGATAAAGCCTGGAACCACCAGCGACGAGTTGATATGCCTTATCGATTTGATGGCGACATCTGCTGCGATTGTTGGGAGCGTGCTGCCCGCCAATACTGGCCAGGACAGCTTCAACATTCTGCCTGCTCTGCTGGGTGAGAAATCCGATAAGCCGGTTCGAGAAGCACTGGTCAGTCACTCTTCCAAAGGTATCTTTGCGATAAGGCAGGGTCGGTGGAAGCTGATATTCGATACGAAAGGTTCCGGCGGGTGGGTCGACCCGGGTGACGGCAAGCCAAAGCCGGGTAGTCCGGGACAGTTGTATAATCTGGCTGAAGACCCATACGAACGGAACGACCTTTGGGAGAAACACCCAGAAATCGTGGAACGTTTGACGAAATTGCTCCAAAGGCATAAAAAGCAGGGCTTCAGCCGAATAATGAATCATTCATGAATAGGAGACTTCTATGAATCGGCGTGATTTTTTGAGAACGGTGGGTATTGGTGGTGCGTCACTGGTATTGCCCGGGTGTGCAGGAAACAAGTCTCGAACTGCGAGTGGTGGCCGGCGCCGACCGAACATAATTTTTATCATGTCCGACGACCATGCGGCACCTGCGATAAGTGCGTACAAGGGTTTTCTATCGCAGGTAGTAAAAACGCCTAACATCGATCGTCTTTCCGATGAGGGGATGCTGTTCAAGAACTGCTTCTGCACCAACTCGATTTGCACGCCGAGCAGGGCGGTAATATTGACGGGAAAGTACAGCCAGAAAAACAGCGTGCGGACGCTGTCGGACAAGTTCGACGCCAGCCGGCAGACGTTTGCGAAACTGCTGCAGCAAGCGGGCTATCACACAGCCGTCGTAGGTAAGTGGCATTTGAAGACTGAGCCTGCCGGCTTCGATTATTACAACGTTCTGCCCGGCCAGGGACTTTACTTCAACCCGCTTATGAAGGAAAAAGGGCAGCCGTGGCGGGATGGAAGACAGGGAGGCAAAGTTTACCATGGTTATGTCAGCGATGTCATAACGGATGCTGCGCTGGATTATCTGGAGCATAAGCGTCCGAAAGACAAGCCGTTCTGCCTTCTCTACCAGCACAAGGCCCCGCACGATGAATGGGAGTATGATCCGAAGTACGAGAAGCTTTACAGTGAGATTGACATTCCCGAGCCTGACACTTTCTTTGACGGCTACCATAAGCGGAGCCAGGCAATTAAGCGCTGCACACAGAAGATAGGGATGAGGCACACACTTTTTAACAAGCAGACGAGCCAACTAAGCGGCCGGGCACGAAAGAAACTGCAATATCAGATTTTCATCAAGAAGTATCTTCGCTGCGTTGCTTCAATCGATGATAACGTTGGCCGTGTTCTGGACTATCTCGACCAAACGCATCTGGCAGACAATACGGTCGTTATGTATACGTCGGACCAGGGAGTGTTTCTCGGTGAACACGGTCTTTACGACAAGCGGTTCATGTACGAGCCGTCGCTGCGGATGCCGCTGCTGGTGCGCTATCAAGGTGAAATAAAGCCTGGCAGCACGAGCGACAAGATTGTTCTGAACGTTGATTTTGCCGAGACGATTCTTGATTATGCAGGGGTGGATGTCCCGGCTGATATGCAGGGCAGAAGCTTCAGACCGCTTCTTCAGGGCAAGAACGCTGAGAACTGGCGAACGTCGATGTACTACAGGTACTGGATGCACGGTGCTCATTTTAACGTTGCGGCACATTTTGGCGTTCGGACCACACGATATAAACTCATTTATTATTACGGGCTTCCGCTGGACGCGAAAGGGACGCGGGGCGGGCCTACGCCGCCGGAATGGGAACTTTTTGACCTGGAAAAAGACCCAAATGAAATGAACAGCGTGTATGAAGACCCGGCGTATGCGAATGTGGTCAAAGACCTGAAGACCGAACTTATCAGGCTGCGGAAAGAGCTTGGCGATGATAACGACGGGATAGTCGTGCCTATATAGTCAATCAGTTGGAGTGAGAAGCTGTGACGGGGAATCGGTCGGATTTTACTTTGGTCGGCATGGGAGAAATTCTGTGGGACATGCTGCCTGACGGCAGAAAACTCGGCGGCGCGCTGGCGAATTTCGCTTATCACTGTCACGCCCTGGGCGCAAATGGGAGCGTTGTGAGTTGCGTGGGCCGTGATCCTCTCGGCAGCGAGATACTCGAACGTATTGAATCACTCGGTCTTGAAAAAGACTATATTGCGATTGACCAGGAGCACGCGACCGGTACTGTCACTGTCGAACTCGATGAAAAAGGGAAACCCGAATACATTATCCAGGAAGATGTGGCTTGGGATTTTATACCGACAACCGAGCATGTTCTGCAATTGGCAGGGCGATGCGATGCGGTTTGTTTTGGTTCGCTTTGTCAGAGGTCGCCGGTTTCGCGTTCGACTGTCAGGGAATTTCTGAAGTGTACAAGAGGAGATTGTCTGCGGGTCTTTGACATAAACATTCGTCAGCAGTACTACAGCAAAGACGTTGTCTCGGATATGCTGGAACTATCCAATATTTTGAAACTCAACGATGAAGAGTTGCCGCTGGTAGCCCAAATGTTTGAGATGAGCGGTGGTGAAACTGAATTGTTGGGCGAATTGACCGAAAGATTTGCTCTCGAGTTGATTGCCTTGACAAAAGGGGCACATGGCAGCAGGCTTTATTCACGCGGAAAAGACTCATCACATCCGGGCGTTGCGGTTGAAGACATTGCTGATACCGTTGGTGCTGGTGATTCCTTTACCGCTGCGATAGCGATTGGGTGGTTGCTGAACAGACCTCTTGATGATATAAATGAACATGCTAACCGAGTGGCCGGTTTTGTCTGCTCGCAGGACGGTGCTACACCGAGACTGCCTGATGTCTTAGTAAGAGAGTTTGGACTGCCTCAGTGAGGTGCGCTAACGGTGGTCTCCTGCCAGACTTTGTAATGAGCTGCGAATGATTTTTTGAATCTTTTGTAGTCGGCTCTTTTTTCGAAGACCTGACTATCGTTCCACAGTACTCTCCAGTCTCCCAAGGCTTCCGGCCAGAGGAATACCTGTCCCCAGATAAGTCTGTTATTGGCGTCGATGCCGGGATTTTCATCCGTGCCGTCACCGGATATCCTCAGCATTTGGGCGGGGCTAAGCATGTCTCTTGTTGCGGCTCGAAGATTTTGCAGTATCCAGTCGGTCCTTGTTGCCATCGCCACATATCCGCCTGTCTTGTTTTCTCTCTGATATGCCCAGTTCAAAGAAACCTGTGCCGGCGTAATTTGCGCTTCGGCTGCGATGGACAGGATTACTGCATTCTGCATGTCCGCCTGGTGCTCCTTGAACCTGTCACGTCCAGGCCTTTTCGGAGATCCAAGAGACATATAAGCCGTGCAGATAATGCCGCGTTCATACATATACCTGCGAAGCTCGGTCCGTTGGAAGAGAGGATGCATCTCCATTTGATTGAGCACCGGACGGGAATAATCATCCGTATCCCTGAGCAACAAATCCAGGGTCTTCTCGGTATGATTGGAAATACCGATATTCACAATCTTGCCCGCTTTTTTCATTCTGACAATCTCTCCCCATGTTTCCATGAAATCTTCGTGAATGTATGGAACAGCGTCGGGATTGCGATGATCGCCCGCACAACCCGGCGTATGCACATTGGGCCAGGGCCAATGATTAAGATACATATCAATCTTTTCCACGCCCAAAGCCTTAAGCGTATTGTCGATTGCCGGGGCAACATCTTTCTTGGCCATGTGGCCGTTCCACAGTTTTCCCGTAATGAATAAATCGTCGGCCGATGAAATATATCCTTTCTTTATAGCCTGGCGAATAGCCTCGCCGACGACATCTTCATTCTCGTATCCCCTTGCGGTATCTATATGCCTGTAGCCGAGCCTTATGGCCTCGACCGTTGCATCTTTCATATATGCCTGCGCCCAGTCGGAATGAAACGTGCCGAACGCGGCTATCGGCATAACTGTCCCGTCGGGCAGCGTGACCTTACCCACCGAATCGGGATCAATACCTTCTATATTTTCATCGAACCATACCTGCTCAGACACGTCTGTTCGTCCCATCTTATCAGTTCCTTATGACAATTCCATTATTTCAACCACCCATAAAGTACGCCCGTCAGCCATTCCTGTCAAGGCCTAAAAACGCCGAAGAAGCAGTAAAAAACGGCCGGTTTTTCAGTGGTGCCGCGGTTACGAATCAAATATACATAACCTTCATTACGATCGTCCCGGCAAATGCACTAAGGTTGTGAGCAAAATCCGGTTCCTCATGAATGCCCTATCGTATCCTGTTGGGGTCCCATATCGTTGCCGCGATGTGCTGCTGCGGGTTCGCCTCTGTTGTATAATAGTATATGCTCACAAGTTTGCCGTCGGCCCTTTCAACCGTTCGCATGTAGCCGATGTCCCACGTTCTTCCGTCGTCACGCAGATGAATCACGTCACCCCATGTTTTGCCTCTGTCACTACTGATTTTCGCCCGCACACCGTGCGGCCTGGACCTGTAGCAATACGTAAGGCACAGCCGACCGTCCCTGAGCAGCACCATGCTCGGTGGGTTACCGCCGTGATTGCCTGTCCCGGCGGCAGCGCCAAGGTAGTGCCAACTCCGCCCGTTGTCCTTCGAATCATAAATATCTATCCTGCCCATTTGTATGTCACCGCGGTCGTAATGGCGTATCGAGGTAACAAGCTCATCTGCCGAAAGCCTGACCGTCGATGGCATAATATTATACGTGGTCGGTTCAGGCCCAATCCACGAGACGAAGCGTATCATTTTGCCGCCATCCTGCGTACGTGCACAGAAGACCCTGCCTTCATTGCCGTCTGTCTTCGATGCCGTGAGAAAAAAGTAACAGTCTCCCGGGCCGTTGACGATGTAATCGGTCCTTGCCATTATTTTTTTCTGGCCGAAATCGCCCAGTTTATACGGCCCCTGCCAGTTCCGGCAGCGGTCGTAAGATATGTAGAAGCGTCCACCTCGTGCGGTCATTGCGAAATTGGGCGCCGTAAAATCAATCCCACCGGGACAATCCATCGACTGGATTTTTGTTCCGGGGTCAGGGTTGAAAAGTTTCGGCTTCTCAAGCGTCCACGTCCGGCCTCCGTCCAGGCTCCTTGCAAAAACTCTTGCCTTCGGTTTGTCGCGGTCGAACGAGTGCCTATTTGTTTTCTCCTGGTAGTACATCAGATGGAAACCCACCACGATTTCATTGCCCCAGTGCCACACGCCATTATTCGCAGGCCAGCCACAGAAACGCCCGGTTTCCTTGTAGACTATAACGTGCCTGATTGCCGCATCGGAGCCGCCTGCGTTGGCCTCTGCCTGCGAACAGCCGAAAACGGCCATACAAAAAACCAATGATGCAACCTTATGTGGAATTCTGAAACCCATGAAAACTCCTTTCTGAACTATGTTGAGTACGCTTTTACAGCTTCAGCAGAAAAATTTGCTGATAAGACTTTTTCCCGTTTGGAACAATTCGATTATATGCAATAGTTTTTCCATCATGCGACCAGCACGGATGCAAGGTGGTATCTTCTGTTTTCGGTGTCATTCTTTTTGCTTTGCCAAAATTCGCCCCGTCTCTTGCGTCGCACACAAAAATACTATTGTTGCACACATAACAAATAGCACTACCGTCGGATTTCCACCGGACCGTACTTTGCACCGACGAATTGTGGTGCGTCACCTGAACCGGCCCTGGGCCGAGCGGCGACACAAAGAAAACCTGAACAATTCCATTATCGTCTTTAGCCAGATAATTTATCCACCTGCCGTTCGCCGAAGACCTCACCCAGTGACGCGGCTCAGTAACAACTCCTGGATACTTACGGTTCTCCGTGTGTGTGAGCCTTCGCTGCACCGTACCCTTCGGCGGCATCGGCATCGTCGCGGCGGTACCTTCCAGGGGACCATCATCACCGGCAATATCAATCCTCTCCGGAATATCGACCACAAAAACCTCTGTCACCTGTCGGTCTTTCTTATCGCGAACGTTACCCAGAAAAGCCCTCGCCCTTTGCCATGTACCGTCCGGTTTGCGATAGCCTCTTGTGCCTACCCACGCATCACTGAAGGCCTTGCTTACCTCATCGGAACCGGGTTTCGGGTTCGGAACGACCTTTACAACCAATGCGGAAAACCACTGCCCATCAAGATTCTCGCCCTGGGCATCCTTATCCACAGTTACGGGCCTTATCCCTGTAGCCACGCCGACCGTACGAAGATTCACCTTTGTGCCCGTTTGCTCTTCGATATCAGCCATTATCTTATCGTTATAGGTAAAGCCCACCCACTTGCCGTCGCCGCTCCACTCGTGACGGTGTGTTCCGCCTCTCAAGGCACCCGGCGTAAACGGCGCTGTTACATCACGAGCATCAAGAAAGGCAACCATGCCGGCAGCATCTTCATCGATGACTATCCCTGTTCGGCGCCAGAACCAGTATGGCCGCTGAGAATTGGCGTTCAAAAGCCCGTGCATGCACACAATTTTGTTCTCGACGGAATTGTAACTGGCCGCACCGACACCTGGGCCATAAATCGTCTGATTTTGTGTCTCATAGACAACCACAATTTCTCCGGTGTCAACATTTACCTTCTCGATATTGCTGTTGGCGCCGATTTCACGCATCACATGGCCCGGAACGCTCCTGCGGGTATCATAGATCAACCATTGGTCGTCAGGCGAAAAATTGTCATTGCTGTCGAGGTTGTGGTTTCTCGGCTCGAATGTAAGTTGCACCTGCGCAGACCTTTGCCCAGTTTGCATCTCAATCAGTGAACAGCCCGACATCAACACCACTGCTGAAAGAACCAGAACGGGTATGCTGACTTTCATTGCAGTCTCCTTCAAGATATAAAACATTGTTAGCGATCCGCATTATAAGCCGATTTTGCCCGTTTGCCGAACGAAATTTTTGGGTACTTAATGACGCTTGCTGAATTTAGAGGCATGAATGACTGGATATTTTGCTGGTTTTTGGCCTGTTCGGAGGGTATAATAATAGGTAAGTACTTGAATGTTGGATGGTTTTGGTGCAGTCGTGGAGGATATGGAGGATCGGTGCTACGAAAAGGATGATTTTGTCATATTCCGGTGTTCTGCTGCTCACAATAACATTGGCTGCAGGAGCGTCAAGCTCGCCCCAGTACGTTCCGGATGAGATAATTGTCAAATTTCGTGACACCGTGGCAGAACGTGTGCATCAACAGTTGGAACTCAATGGTTCCCCGGAACGATTACAACTTTCACAAGGCCTTGATCGGCTGAACAGTGAGTACAAACCAAGGGTAATTGCGCCGCTTTTCGAAGGTTTCAGAGACAAAAGCAGACGCCTCAAAAGCATCCAGGCCAAGAGCGCATACGCTCTTACAGTTAAAGAAAAACATATCCTGCAAAGACTCCGAAGGGCCTCGAAGACCGCACGATTGCCGAATCTCGAAGGAATTTATAAAATACAACTGGACCTGCGGTCGGGCCAATCAATCCTAAACGCCGTTAAGCACTATCAGGAAAGTCCCGACGTAGAGTATGCCGAGTTGAACTATATTGTCTCTGTTTCGACCGAACCGAATGACCCGCTGTACCCGGTCCAGTGGCCGTTGCAGAATACGGGCCAAATGTATCCCGCAAGCGGCAGGTATAATCCACCGCCCGGCTCTAAAGATTCCGATATAGATGCACCGGCAGCATGGAACTTCATCACCGGTGCACCCGAGATGATAGTTGCCGTCCTTGATACGGGGATCGATTATACGCACAGGGACCTCGACGACAATATGTGGATCAATCAGGCCGAAGCCAACGGTGTTGAAGGTGTCGATGACGACAATAACGGTTACACCGACGACATATACGGATACGACTTTGCCAACATGGACGGAGACCCAATTGACGACCATGGACATGGCACGCATTGTGCGGGAATTATTGGCGCCGAGGGAGACAACAATCTTGATATATCCGGTGTCTGCTGGAACGTGCAGATCATGGGTGTCAAGTTCATGGGTTCCAACGGAAGAGGTGATATCTCCGCGGCGGCTGAGGCTATATACTATGCTGTTGAAAATGGCGCCGATGTGCTGTCGAACAGTTGGGGTTTTTTACCGCTTCTGCCTCCTTTTCCGAAGTTCCTCGAAGATGCCTTTGATTATGCGTACAGCCAAGGTGTTATCTCGGTAGCTTCGGCTGGCAATTCCGCCTCGACGCAGATTGACCTGCCGGCCTGGTATGATAATGTCATCTCCGTGGCCGCAACAGATTCTAACGACCAAAAGGCGATCTTCTCCAACTACGGCTACCAGGTTGATATGGCCGCGCCCGGAGTGGACGTTCTGTCCTTGAGAGCCGCAAACACTTCGAGAGGTACCGTGTACAACAATTACACTACGATATTATCCGGGACGTCGATGGCCTGTCCGCACGTCTCGGCTGCTATTGCAATGATTCTGTCTTACTATCCCGAGGTTGATATCGACCAGGCCAGAGATATCATTTTCGAAACCACCGATTACATCGATGCCGGAATTTCGACATGGGGACGCCTGAATCTTTACAATGCCATCTGGTATATCGCCGATCTTTACGCCGGAGATATTACTTTTACATCCGGTGTTTATTCCTGCGCCGATACGGTGCATGTGCTGCTGAACGATCTGAGTCTTGTCGGCAACGGTGTGCAGGATGTCAATATCAGCACCAGCGGCGGGGACTCGGAGACGCTTGTCCTGTCGGAGGCGAACATGCCCGGAGGTGTTTTCTCCGGAACGATCGACACCGATTCCGGTGAGCCTAACGCCGAGGACGGTATCCTGCAGTTGTCACACGGTGTAACTATAACCGTCACGTACGAAGACCAGGATGACGGAAGTGGAAATAGCGATGTCGTCACCTCGAAGGCGGTTGCCGATTGCGAACCTCCGAGCATTTCCAATGTGCAAATCTATGCTCCAGGCCCGGAGCCAATAGTGACATTTGAGACAAGTGAACCTACCACCGCTTCGGTCCGCTTTTGGCCTGCCTGCTGTGCTGCTAACAGTATCGAACGAACAGACTATGAATTGGTGAAGCATCACACTATTACGCTGGCTGGTGTTGTTGCCAACACCGACCACCTTTTTGTGGTTACAGCCTCCGATGTCGTTGGAAACGAAGCAACCGATGATAATGGCGGTACAGGGCATGCGTTTACGACAACCGGTCCCGGCGATATGCATGTCCCCACGGAATATTCCACGATAGAGCAGGCCGTTGACGAGGCGTGGGACGGCAGTATCGTCTGGGTTGCAGACGGCCTGTACACGGGCCAGGGAAACCGCGACATAGATTTCAAAGCCAGGGCGATTACCCTGAGAAGTGAGAATGGTCCCGACAACTGCATCATTGATTGCGACGGTGACGCGAATAATCCTCACTATGCGTTTCATTTTCACAACGGAGAAGAACAGTCATCGATTGTGTCCGGCTTTACCATAACCAACGGCTATTCGAACGGTAGTTATTTCGGCGGCGCGATTACGTGCTACCATAGCAGCCCGACAATCACCGGTTGTCACATTCTAAACAGCCAGTCCAGGTACGGCGGTGCTGTCGCCTCAAAGTTCGGCTTTCCGAAAATAGAGTACTGTACCATGAATTCAAACAGGGCGGTCTTCGGAGGTGCGATATCAAGCGATAGGGGCGGTCCGAAAATCAAAAACTGTATTGTTGCCGGTAATAATGCGTTCAGGGGTGGGGGATTCTGGCTTCGCCGCGGAAGCCCGCGAATCGTCAATTCCACAATCTGCGGCAATATCGCCGAATCAATCGCCGGAGCAATCTACACACACTTCAGCGAGGAGGTCATCACAAACTGCATCATCTGGGATAATAATGCGCCACTGTTAGCCCAGTTGCGCTCGCTGAGGGATCCGAACTATTGCTGCATCCAGGATTGGGCCGGCGGTGGTCTTGGAAATATTACCGAAGACCCCTGTTTTGCCGAGAACGGTTATTGGGATTCCAACGATACGCCTGCCGATACTAATGACGATTTCTGGATGCAGGGGGACTATCATCCAAAGAGCGAAGGTTGGCGATGGTATGACCGGGAAAAGCAGTGGGTATGGGACGATGTGACCAGTAGGTGCATTGACGCCGGCAATCCCGGCAGCTTGTTGGGCGATGAGCAACTCACATTGATTGTCGATCCGACCAACCGGTTCGGCTGGAATTTGCGCATAAATATGGGAGCTTACGGCGGAACCGAACAAGCGGCTATGCCTGGCTTCAATTGGGCTTTACGGGCGGATTTGAACAACGATGGAACTGTCGATTATGCGGACCTTGCGGCGTGGACGATGAATTTTCTCGATAGCGGCGATGACCAGCCGGGCGACCTCAATAGAGATAACACGGTGAATTTGGTCGATTTTGCGATATTTATGAAAGACTGGGCGCGGCAGACAATATGGTGGGCTCCATGATGCATTGTGCAAGATTTGGCCTGTATGATGGTTTTGGGTCGCTTTAGGCAATTATGCTTGACCCCGTGCGTTATTGATGGTATAATTAAGATTCATGGAGGAACTCAGTGTATGGGTTTTACGGGGGCTCTATTGTGGACAACATCTTTCGCGAGGGTACAAAGTTGATTAGAATAACAGCTATTCGAACAGTGTTATTAGTAGTGGCATTCGCCTCTTTTTGTGCCGTTGCCGCGGATAATACCGACATGAACACGCCTGACGCAGCGGTTGACGATGCGAATTCATCAGGTGTCGCTGTAATCCAGGAAGATTCCTTTGGCCCGGGCTTTTGTGGTTGTGATTTCAGCGGAGACGGCCTCATAAACTTTGATGATTTTGCGCGATTTGTACCGCAGTTGGGTATGGAAGACTGCTGGATCACCAACGACTGGTGCGACAAATACGACCTCAACCATAACGGCTTTGTCGACTACCTGGATATAGCTATAATTGCCGGATGCTGGGTCTCTGAGGATACAACGGCTCCCACGCCCGACCCGATGCAGTGGGACCGCAGCCTCGATGAAGGCGGCTTTAACGGTCTGCCGAGAGAAATCTGGATTGGGCCCAATGAAACGTTCGATTGGGGCGCCACAATGAGAGCGGACCCCAATTCAGACGATGATACCGGCCTTGAGTTTTATTTCCACTGTACGAACTTGTCAGGTTTCGACAGCGGATGGATATCATTTCCCGATGGCCCGCCCTACAAGTACACCGTTATGATAGGTTCTAAGGGTTGGTTGTCCCAGTGGCGAGTCAGGGCACGGGACCGCTCCATAAACAAGGATACGAACGTCACCGGCTGGTCAACTCCCGTAATAGCTGAATAACGCATCATAGGCTATTGAACAGCCTCTGCAGAACGGGTGGCAATGCACCGGCCATTTACAATAGCGGAGTATATTAGTCCCAATCAAACTCTTCCGGTCTGCTCACCAGTTTCTCGACGCGAGTGTTTACGTTCTTTTCCTTGAACTTAATGTTGGTCCACTTATCCACGGCAGCCTTACTTTTCTTAACCCGCTCTTTCAGTGCCTCGAGTTTTTTGAGCAGTTGTTCATACTCAATTTGCTTCTTTTGCACCACTACGTCGAATCGCCTGCTCACTACTTCCCGAAGCCGGCTGGTAAGCTCTTTCTTCTTCACTTCATCCTTGGTCGATCTTATCTGCCTGAGAAGACGATTTCGCTGCCTTTGAAGCTGCAAATCCTCCTTCAGAACCTTAGCCAGTTCGGGGTTCCTCTTCGAAGTTTCAAAAATCCGCCCGTATCTCGACCGCTTTAAGGCCAACAATCGCTTGTAAATCTCCGGCTTATTGCCCTGTTTGACCTCGGCAAGCTTCTTTGCATCATCAGGATAGTCCTGCTCCAGCCATTGCAGAAACTCCTCAGTATTATCAGCCCGCATCCGCGTATGTCCCCAACTGCCGCCTTTGCCGCGCCCGCCGCTGCCGTACAGACCTTGCTGTGTATGCCGCCTGGTTACATCGGACCGGTTGGAAGGTTTTCTTAGTTCTTCGCGAAACCTTTCGGGGTCCTCCTTGAGCAATTTCCTCAACATCTCGGCCTTTTCGGGATTCACCTGCTCTATCCGCTTAATAAGCAGGATTCTTGGGTCTGTTGAATTAGGGCTGCCGGGTTCGTTCGGCGAGTCAGCTATGCCCGCAGACATATCGCCCTTTTCCTGCGCTGCCGGGCACCGCGTTGCCGTTCCATACAAAACTACTGCCGCGATAACCGCAGCGGCGATAAACGTTGTTTTCATCGGTCTAACCTTCCCAAAAATCACTGTCAATATCCATCAATTCCACTTCCAGGTCATCAACTTCGCCGTACCTGCTGCTTGTGCCATCGCCCAACTGCAGCGTGACCAGTTCTCCCTGAAGCTGTTCTACTTCTGCCGTCAGCGTTGCCAAATCTGCATCGTCCTCTATGATATTCCGGCTGTCCCACAGTACCGCGGGAACACCAGGCTGGGCTGATTCGACCGAAGTGCCGTTATGGTTTCGCAGAAATACTCCAATGCTCAAGACCCCGATAATCGCAAGCACCGCCGCCAGCCTGTAGACTATCGGCCTCAGACCGGTCTTGTTTCGTGATTGCAAGGCAGTGTTGACTTGAGCCTTTATTCTTGCCAGCAGTTCTTCTTCAACCTTGGGTACGCCATGTTCGGCAAAAATCCGCTCACCATGGCGAATGTCCTCGGCATACTCACGTGCATGGTCGACGTCACCGAACCTCTCGAACAGTTTCTCGGCGCTATCTTCATTTCGAGCATCCATATCGTTACGACTCCATTAAATCCCGGAGTTTCTTTACCCCTCGATGAACCTTCGACAGAACCGTTCCTATCGGTTCACCTCGTATTGATGCTATCTCACGGAACATCAACTGCGAATAATAACGCATTACCATCAACTCCCTCGTATCCGGATCCAGCTTTCCAAGCTGAATCTGAAGTTCATCAATTCGCTTCGAACCCTGTTTTCCCGCCCCTGCTTGTTGCAGAGCAAGGCCATCCTGTCGGGTTTCCAGCGTTTTCCTGCGTCGCTTGAGCTGCCTCAAGTAATCGCGAAAAATATTGGTTGCCATCTGAAACAACCAACTTTCGAAAGAGCCGTCCCTGTAAGAGCCGATTTTCGTCACTAACTTCACAAACAACTCGCTCAGCAAATCCTCACTTACCTCGGGATTGCCGGTCAGCCGGTAAAAATAACCGTAACATCGCCGACCATAAGCATCAATCAAGCGCTCAAAGCTTGCTGCTTTGCCCAATTTGCAGCCGGCTATTATCTCTACGAGGTCGCTGCTTTCTGCCATGTTTTGAGTACTCTTTACAGAAGTAAAGACGGTTCTGCCGGATTGTTTTATTGCACGATTAACAAAAAAAAGCCGCGATTCGAATCATCGCCGCCATATTGTAAACGCGGGCGGTTCTTTTTAACCGGTGTACACTCTTTGCCGCTTTTTTACGGTAGACAACGTTTTCCAACGCGAATCGGCACTATCAACTGTCGATTTCGTCATCGTCATCGTCGTCCTGGTCATCGTTGAGCTTCCAATTGTCGGATTCCTGAATGTCGTCGATTTCGCGCTCAACGTATTTGTACAGCTTGTCCTGAATTGGCGCCAGTTTGTTATACCAGCCAAGCATGCTCTTATAGCTTGCTAACAGCATGTCAAGACGGATTAACTGCCACTTCGCCAGACACTCCGGTTCCTTGATGTTGCTGAACGGGTCGCACTTGAAAGTTCGCTGGCCGTTGAGACCAATTTCGCAAAGCTCGCAGTCCTTACATTGAATCATTTCCGTACCCCTGTTCTCATGCAAAAAAATGCCTTTTTACGTTTTACTTTAGCTCAGTTTTATAATACCATATATCGCAATGCGTTGAAAGCAATATCGAAAGTAACAATCTGGTTTGTTTATCGGAGATGTAAATGGCAAAACCGAGACGTCGGCGAAAAGTTGGCAGCAAGAAAAGACGTGCCCGTTGGAAAGTACGACACAAGAAATAGGCTGGAGCCGGCGATATAAGCCCATTAGGGTGTTGCTTTTGGCTGTCGACCGGTGAACTGCCACTTATTGGAAATGAAACATTTCAGCGTCACCTTCAGGCCGGAAAATAAGAAAATCCGCGTTAACGAGGGAATAACACTCGTTGAAGCAGCAGCGCGGGCCGGAATAATACTAAATACTGCCTGCGGCGGAAAAGGAATCTGCGAGAAATGTCGCGTTGTTCTTGAGCCTGACAACGAGGTGGTGTTGGCCTGTCAACACACAGTTCAAACCGATCTTACCGTAACAATTCCACAAACTTCCAGGTTTTTCGAGCAAAAGATACTGACAGAAGGTACTGCTGACAATGCGAAAATTGAGCCTGACATATACAAAAGCCATGTGGAAAACGCTCAAAATGCGATACTCGGCGTTGCGGTCGATATCGGCACGACCACAGTCGTGGCCAAACTTATCAATATGACCGACGGCCAATATCTCGCTGAGATAGGCGTATTGAACCCGCAGGCCGCTCACGGCGATGATGTTATCAGCAGAATCACATATGGCCAAAGCGACGCCGGACTCAATGAACTGCACAATCTCATAATAAACTGCATCAATGAACTTATCGCCCAGCTCTGCAAGCGCGCCGATGCAAAACCTGAGGACATATATGAACTATGCGTTGTCGGCAATACGACCATGAATCACATATTCCTGAAGCTGCCCGTAAAGCAGCTTGGTCAGGCCCCATACAAGGCATGGTCGCTCGATGCACATGACCTATCTGCCTCCGAGTTGCGGCTTAAGATAAATCCTGCGGCAAATGTTCACACGGTTGAGAACATAGCCGGTTTTGTCGGCGCCGACACTACCGCAATGGCCCTGGCGACCGGAGCAGATTGCGCCGCTGAACTTACCCTTGCCGTCGACATTGGAACCAACGGAGAACTTGTTTTCGGCGTCAACGGGAGGCTCTATGCCGCCAGTTGTGCCGCTGGGCCGGCTTTCGAGGGGGCCGGAATTGAATGTGGCAGCAGAGCCGTCGATGGGGCAATTGAATCGGTTGTGATAAACACCGACGACATTGACGTCGATGTTATCGGCGAAGGCCCCGCACGCTCGATATGCGGCAGTGGTCTGATTGATGCCGTTGCGGTTCTTCTGGACCTGGGCATTGTTGACGCCACCGGCAGATTTGTCGAACCGGAAAAAATTCAGGATCGCCTTGTGCCGGCTATTGCGGCCCGCCTCACTCGGCGTAATGGCCAGGCTGCATTTGTCCTGGCACAAGGCAACCGCGACGAAAGTCGGGCAGTCTTTTTGACACAGAAGGATGTTCGCGAGGTCCAACTCGCCAAGGGTGCCATCCGTGCCGGCATCAAGCTGCTCGAGAACAAGATACGTGTTCAGGATGCTCAAATCGAACACGTGCTTTTGGCTGGTGCTTTCGGAAATTATATTCGCCCGGAAAGTGCTTTGCGGATTCAACTGCTGCCGAATATTCCCATCGAGAGGATACGTTTTGTTGGCAATGCTGCCGCCTCCGGTGCGCGAATGATACTGCTCAGCCGCAGTTGCAGAATCCAGGCACGCGAACTGGCCCGAAACATCGAGTATGTCGAAATAGCCCACCAGAAGAACTTCCACGATGTTTTTGCCGAATCAATGCTTTTTTAGCCTCTCGGCACTGGGCGTGACATTATCACCGAAAGCCTGCTTTGCATGAACAAAAGTACCGTTGTCTGTGCCTACTTCTTCCTTCGACCGCGTGCTATAATCCAGACGACGATGACCGTAATAATAACAATTACAAAAACTTCGCCCTGACCAAAGAGTACCGCTAACATAAACTCTTATTCTCCAACGCCGTCCAGCACCGGTACAGCCGGTCTTTGTTCATATCAATCGCAGCAAAACAAGAACGTCATCACATTAACGATGCTGCTCTTTTTTGTCAAGGTTCGAACTCGTCAATAGGCAGGTTGGGTGAAGGCGTATTACTGCGGTTCCGATAACAGTCAGACATGGGCAATCATCAAAACTCGAAGCGGCGCTGGTTCTATCGGACCAAAACAAACTTGCCGATTTTGCCGCACGACAAATTTGATGCTGGTGGAGTTATTTTCTATATTTTATGTGACGCCTTGTTTTTTCAGGAGGCATTCGGAATATGTCGTGCATAAAAGCCGATAGGAATGTTAAGGCTGAAGGCGCTCGGCTTGAAGTTGACGGTATTTGATTCAGATGTGAAAACATGTTTAAGACGTCTGTTATACTCGGTTTGGTATTACTGTTTGTAGGAGCAGCCCTGCTTGGATGGGTGGCTCTGCAGCAGGATAAGCAGAAACAACTTGAACAGGCGCAGGACAACAAGCTAAAGGCAGAACTTGAAAAGCTTGACAATGTGGCCGGCGACAGGATTGATACGCACCAGTTCAATGGCCTTGAGTACGAGCCGGCCAACAATCATAAGGAAGAGGTCAGGAAACTGGAGGAAAAGAAGGGATTGTTCCTTACGATAGGTGGCGTCCTTGCGTTGACAGGCGGCGGGCTCGTATTTTCCTGTCTGTTGCTGGTTGTGGCTCGGCTGCTTATCAAGGCATCACGGCTTTTAAGTGGTTTGAGAAGAACGACGCCGCAGCAAAAGGACGAACAGGTGATTGATTCAGACACAGAAGAATTGCAGCAGCAGCCTAAGCCCAAACAGCGAGAAAAACCGGTCGGCATGTTTGCAAATTTCGCTACGAATCAGCGCCCAGACACGCCGATAGGAACGAAAACGCATAAACAGAACGAAAAAATCAGAATTCCGGCGAGGCAGCACCAACACAAATCACGCGAGTTGCCGGAGCCGGTAACTGTATCAAGCGAATCGGCGCAGTCTGACGAAACAGTGACGAATTCTGATGGGTACCAAACTGCGAAGAATGAAAGCTTCAACGAATGTACCAAAGATTGGACGGACAAATCAGGACAATCGGCACAGACTGCGGTTCTCCAGGCAGAGGCACCCAGCCAACAGCATAGACCATGGGTTGAGAGCATGAGCGAGTTGACAGAGCAGGTTTCTGCTATTCGTGAATATGCGGCCCATCAGCAGGAGAGAGTAAATAAGCTTCAGGACGGATATGACTGGGGCATTATCAAGAACTTTTGCCTTAGAATCATTCGCTGTATCGACCACCTTGAAAGCCGAATCAATGCACTGGCCGATTCGAACGGCGATGCGGCACACCTTCGGGAAGTTAAGGATGAGTTGATTTTTGCCCTCGAGTCCACCGGTGTCGAACAGTACGAGCCCGAAATTAACAGCGACTATCGAGGCCAGGAAAAACTCGCCGAAGCAATCAAAGAAAAACAGTCCTGCAGTGACGCGAAGCTGACCGGAAAAATTGCGCGGGTCATCAGGCCCGGCTATCAATACTTCATTGACGATGATAATTTTAAAGTAGTTAGGACGGCTCAGGTGAAGCTGTTTGCTTAGAAAAGGGGTAATATTATGGCTAACATAGTAGGGATAGACCTTGGTACTACATTTTCATCGCTGGCGGTGCTAAATGCCATCGGCAAACCTGAGATAGTACCCAACACCGATGGTGAGCGTTTGACACCTTCGGCAATCTTCTTTGATGAAGAAAGCTCCGAGACCATACGTGTGGGGGTCGAAGCCATCAATTCAAGGCTTATCAATGCCGAGAGGTCCGTTCGCTGGATTAAACGGCGCATGGGTGACGCCGCTTACACCAAGAGTATTGACGGCAGAAACTGGACACCCGTTGAGTTGTCCAGTCTGATACTCAAAAAACTCAAACAGGATTGCTCCGGAGCCTATGGTGAGATTAGTGACGCCGTCATTTCGGTTCCAGCTCACTTTGACGAAGTTCGCCGAAAGGCCACCATGGATGCAGGGGCAATGGCGGGTTTGAACGTTATTGGAATTGTCAACGAGCCGGTCGCCGCTGCTTTGTATTACGCTACCACCAGTAAGATTTCCGGCAAAGTGCTCGTATACGACCTCGGTGGCGGAACGTTCGATGTCACCATATTGAATATCGAAGGCGGCCAAATGAACATTATCTGCTCACAGGGTGACCATGCCCTCGGTGGTATCGATTTTGATAGGAATATACTGGAGATAATCGAGCAGAGTTACCGTGACGAGTTTGGTGCGGAACTGATAGGCTCCAATGAAGATCGCGCAAGGTATGAAGACGAGGCTGAGGACATCAAGAAAACCCTGTCGCGAAGGTCCGTAGCAAAGAAGATGTTTTACGGCCCCAAGGGCACTCAAAAATTCGAAATAACAAGGGAAATGTTCGAAGAGGCCACTGCCGCCCTGGTCGCCAGGACGGATATTCTCATCGAAGTCGCTTTGGAAGAGGCAGGACTAAGCGCCTCCGACATCGACAGGGTGCTTCTTGTAGGCGGCAGCACGCGGTTGCCTGTCGTGCAGGAACATCTTCAAAAAAAGTTTGGCTATGTTCCGGGGATGGCCGTAAACGTCGACGAGTGCGTTGCACTCGGTGCCGCACTACACGCAGGCCTTACAATGCTTAGAGAACGACCCGATGAGGTTTCCGCCGGAATAGCCAGCGGTCTGAGTGACATAAAACTCACGGACGTATGCAATCACAGCTATGGCACAATCTGCGCGCCGATTGACAAAGAAACAGGACGCCGAGTGGCTCAAAATCGCATTATCCTGAAGAAAAATACTCCTCTGCCATGCCGGAGCACCCAAATGTTCTACACGATGTCCGACGGACAGGCCGAAATCGAAATCAATGTAACACAGGGCGAAGACACAGACGTGAAGTTTGTAAATCGCATCGCATCGCACAGGTTCGAACTTCCCGAAGGTCGAAAGGCCGGATGTCCCATCAGAGTTACCTACAGCTACGATGTCAACCAGCGAATGCACTGCAGCTTCGAGGACCTTGAATCCGGAAGGACACTGCAGGTCGATTTGTGCCTCAACGGAAACGGCGAACTATCGAAGGAAGATGTTACGGAGGATAAGAAACTACAGACGCTTAACGTGCAATAGCACTATCCTGATTGATATATATGGGTACACTACTGATTTTAATTCTGCTCTTGGCCGCCGCATCGGCAGCAATCTATGCCGCCATTGCGGGTATTTGGAGCCCGGCTGCGCTTCTGGAGAGTTTCCGCACCTGGTACAATCTCAAAGTCAATCCCACCCAGCCCGTTTATGTTGAGTGCGATGGCGGCGATCTCAATTGCCGTGTCACGGTTACCAGGGGAAAAAAGAGCGACACTCCTTCCGAGGGCTTCAATGTTGATGTTTGCGGTTCACTCTATGTCCCTGAAGGCACCCAGCACGCCGTGGCACGAATCGACGTTACAGAATGGACCGAGGCAATGGGACCTGTGGCAGTTCAAAGCCGGCTCGAGCGCTGGCGAAAAAAGAATTCGCGAGACTTTGTCTATAGCGGGGATCTCGGCAGGATCGCCCCGACTGCAAACATTCTCGATAACTGGCTCAGAATCGGCACGATAAGTTCCGATTGGATCATATTCGCTCGCAGAGGAAATCGAAAGCTTCTTTTTGACGTATCCATAGAATCACGCGAGAGCGGTGACGTGCTTGCTCGCGGCCAATATGTCCTGGATTATAGGAATGAAAAGTCCGGCTATATAGATTTACGAGAAAACATTCAACGCGCCAACACACTGGCCGTTGCCATTGCATTTGCAGTCAGTGCAGTCGACAAGAGAATCTATGACTGCCAGGTACAACTCATAAAGCAGTGGGCACGAAGCAATATAGATGTCTCTAAAGCATCGAAGTGGGCCAGGCGAAATTTCGAAAAGGCACTGAATCAGACGGTTGATTTCTTTCGCAGCGGCAACCAGATCAACTGCCACAAGGTGTGCGATGAAATTGTTGCTATCATGCCCTTGCCGAAACGTTATCATATTTTGGAACTGTGTCTGTGGGTTGCAAAGGCCAAACAAAGGGTATCCGAGCAGGAGGTGACACTGCTCAAGAATCTCGCATCCTGGCTTAGGCTCGACGCGGGACGTTTCCGCACCATGATGCAAAAAATACTCCCTGTCAATATGCACGACTGTAACGATGTGGAGGCCGTCCTCGGCGTCACGTCGGATATGGACACGGAACAGACGCGTCAGCGTCTAAATACCGAATATCGTAAGTGGAACTCCAGGGTAACCAGTTCCGACCCTGAAATTCAGGCACAGGCCGACCACATGCTGAAATTCATCGCCGAGGCAAGGGTCGAATACATTGCTTAATCCTTACCCATGGCGGGATGTCAACAGCAAAAGAAGATTTTGTCGGTATCCTTATTATTTAAGGTCTCGCGGTTTTTTGCCGATAGAAGATATATGTTGAAGACAGAATTTGTTAAATAGCTGAAAATCGGGTGAAATTGGAAATGCAAAATTTATCGGAAGATATTGTACTGGTCGTAATGCCGGAAGAGCCTCACGTAAGCTCGAAATTGACAGCGGTTATCGATACGATTGATAAGGATAATGCCTACCACGTCGTCCTCGATTTTTCCAGGATAGAAATCCTGACCTCTTCGAGCATTTCCAAGCTAATAATGTTGCGGGATGTGCTGCGCAAGCACGACCGCCGGCTTATACTCTGCACGGTTTCGACGCCCACAAGGTGCATTTTCAAGGTTGTGGGCATGGAAAGGCTGTTCCAATTCTGTAATGACAAGATGATGGCCCTTGAAGAGCTTGAGCATTGTCAACAGCCAAAATCAGCCGTTTGAACGCCACCAGGCATTCCATAATATCCGCACATTTTCAAAAAAAGATGCCGCCGTCAAAAGTCCAAATTCCAAGCCCCGACCGTGAGAGAGGGGATAAAAACAAGCATTTTGTTCATCGTTTTACACTTTTGACGCAGGCGTCAAAAAACCGGAAAATTTCTTTTTTTTGCGAACTTTCGGCTTGAACTACAGTAATATCGCTATATAATGATTATGCGATATTATTCTTTTGGCTTTGTACCTGAGGTTTTGCAAGTGAATGAGCATATAGCTGAGAATGCAGCAGAGGTGCTAAAGGCGGTTGGCCATCCAATACGTTTGCGGATAGTGGAAAGCCTCGAGAAGGGTGAAAAGTGCGTTGGAGACATCGCCACAGCCCTGCGATGCAGGCAGGCAATTACCAGCCAGCATCTCAATCTTATGAAGGATAAAGGCATTTTAAGCAGCAGACGCGAAGGTTCCAAGGTGTACTACAGAATCGAAAATGCTAACGTAATTAGATTGCTGCACTGTATTTACGACCACTGCGACCATGACAGTCAGGGGTAAGGCAGTGGAGAATCAATGGTTTTTGTCTCGGGGGCAAATTGCACAGGCAGGCAAATAATGGACTTCAAGCAGGAAGTAACGCGGTTTTCTCTAAAACACTACAAATTGGTGACTGTAGTAATGGTCATCTTTACAATTGCCCTTGGGGCACTGATACCGCTTATCAAGGTTGATACCGACCCGGAGAACATGCTCTCGCCGGACGAGGCCGTCAGAATTTTCCACAATGATACGAAGAAACGCTTCGTCTTGCACGACATGGTTGTTGTCGGCATCGTCAACGAAAAAAATCCCAACGGCGTATTCAATGTCAAATCGCTGGCAAGAATCTATGAACTAACGCAGTTTGCGAAGACCCTGCGTTGGCCGAGTAAAGAGGATCCTAATGAAACAATCGGTGTGATTGAAGGGGATTTGCTCGCGCCGTCGCTCGTCGACTACATAGGCCAGGCAGGCCCCGGTGTAGTGACGTTTGAATGGCTTATGCCTGAACCTCCCAAAACAGATGCCGAGGCACTGGCCATACGAGATAAGGCAATGTCCAACCCGCTGCTCGAAGGCACGGTTGTCTCAGGAGACGCAAAAGCAATCTGTCTCTACCTGCCGCTAACAAGCAAAGACCTCAGCCACAGGGTGTACCAGGACATCCGCAAGCATATTGCCGGCTTCAAAGGCGACGAGCAGTATTACATAACAGGTCTGCCCGTTGCCGAGGATACGTTCGGTTACGAGATGTTCATACAGATGGCCATTTCGGCTCCGCTGGCGATGCTCGTAATATTCCTTCTGATGCTGCTGTTTTTCCGCAAGCTGGTACTGGTCATCTCACCGATGATAGTAGCGATGGTTTCAGTGATTTCGACCATGGGCCTGCTGATAGGCTTAGGCTATCCCGTCCACATCATGAGTTCGATGATACCTATCTTCCTGATGCCGATAGCCGTTGTGGATTCGGTGCATATTCTTTCGGAATTTTTCGACCTCTACAGCCGCGAAAAGGGTAGAAAGAACACAATTCAGCAGGTGATGGGCAATCTTTTTGTGCCGATGCTATACACTTCTCTGACCTCGGCTGCAGGTTTTGCATCGCTGGCCCTCACACCCATTCCGCCGGTTCAGGTGTTCGGCATATTCGTTGCTCTCGGCATTATGATTGCCTGGCTGTGCACGGTGACGTTCGTTCCTGCATACGTGATGATGATAAAGGACAAATCGCTTGAGAATTTCGGGCACGAAGCCCAGCCGGTGGAAAAACAGAGCTGGCTGACCATACTGCTGAAAAAGGCCGGTCTTTTCACGTATAATCGGTCAAGGCCTATACTTGTGGTCGCCCTTATTCTTGTGGCTGTCGCTGGTTACGGTATCACGCAAATCCAAATCAACGATAACCCCGTAAAGTGGTTCGCTAAAAGTCATCCAATTCGAATCGCGGACGAAGTGCTGAACGAACACTTCGGCGGTACTTACATGGCCTATCTGGTGCTTAACGATGCGAGGGACAAACACGTTGACACCGAGTATATCGACAGTCTCCGAAGGGAGCTTCTGGCAAAGGGTGCTGCATTGCAGGCTGAGCTACCCAAAGCACGTAATGTTACCGCGGAAATGGAAAAGCTGCTTCTCGATACCGCCTCGACAGAGATTACCAAGGCCGAGTTTCTTAAAGACCTTGGAGCCATCGCAGAGCAAAAGGAGGCTTCGGCAGATCCCAATTCCGCCGATGTATGGTATGAACTGAGCGACTTTTTTGACCTCCAGGCTGAAAGCCTCAAGGTCTTTAAGAACCCGGATGTACTGCGTTATATCTCGCGGCTTCAGGCGTATCTGGCTGGTACGGATTTGGTAGGTAAAAGCAACAGCGTTGCGGATATCGTCAAGAAAGTTCATCAGGAACTCATTGACGGCAGGGTTGAAAACAAGATCATTCCGAATTCCTCTGCGGCAGTAGCCCAATGCCTGATGCAGTTTCAGAGCAGTCACAACAGCGACGACCTGCAGCACTTTGTTACCGACCCCAATTACGACAGCGCAAATATATGGCTTCAACTGAAAAGCGGCGACAACAAGGATATGAAGAAAGTTGTTGACACCGTGAATGCGTTTTTTGGGGCCAATAAACCGCCCGTTCAGCTCAGTCATGACTGGGCGGGCCTGACATATATAAACGTGGTTTGGCAAAAGAAGATGGTCTGGGGCATGCTGCAGTCGTTTATGGGCAGTTTTCTGGTAGTATTCATCATGATGGCCATACTCTTTCGGTCGCTGCTGTGGGGTATTATATGCATGGTGCCGTTGACGCTAACTATAGCCGTCATTTACGGCATAATAGGCCTCGTTGGTAAGGATTATGACATGCCGGTTGCCATTTTAAGTGCGTTGACACTCGGGATGTCCGTTGATTTTGCGATACATTTCCTTGAACGCGTCAGAACTGCCTACGCCGAGACCGGTTCCTGGGCCGACAGCGCTGCGGTTATGTTTGGCGAGCCTGCCCGGGCGATAAGCAGAAACGTCCTTGTAATTGCGATTGGGTTTTTACCCCTGCTGGCAGCGCCGCTGGTGCCTTATAAAACAGTGGGCATATTCCTCTGTGCGATAATGGGCTTATCCGGCGCCGTTACGCTTATTGTTTTGCCGGCGATAATCCGGCTGCTTGAGAAGACTCTGTTCAAGGTCGCAGCCGCGCCTGCGGCTATGACCTGCAAATGCAGTTTCTGCTTCGTAATTTCCCTGGCAGCGGTTATACTGATAGCCTTGAATCTGCATCAGAACTGGCGTATCGGATGGAGCAAGCTGACCATTTTGAGTATAATTGTGGTGCCTGTAATGGCCGTGTTGTGCAGCATTATGTCGCGTCGCCGTGCCTGTCGCACTGACGGCGGCAAAACGCCAAGTTAAGGGAAGTAAATCTATGACTGTGGTGCAGTCTGCGTTTACCAACTGGTGCCCGATGATGATGATAGTTCGCAGGCTCGGCGTGAAAAGCTCTCAATAATTGATTCGACAGTTGAAAGTGAGGTGCAATATGAGATTCTTAACGATTCTTACAGTAATTGCCGGGCTTGGGCTGCAGGTTGCGGCTTACGCCGATGCAAATGACGCCAAAGCGAAAGCAACGGTGCAGAAGCCGGTTCAGGATAAGATTCCTGATGTCAATACCATTGTCACCAAGGCCAATCTTATGGCTTATTACCAGGGCAAAGACGGCAGGGCGAAGGTTCGGATGATTATAACAAGTAAGCAGGGTCACAAGAGAGAGCGTGAGTTTGTAATACTGCGCAAGGATGTTAAGGATGGCGGCGACCAGATGTACTACGTCTATTTTCATAAGCCCGCCGACGTTCGCAGGATGGTGTATCTGGTGCAGAAACACGCCGACATTAAGAAAGACGATGACAGGTGGCTGTACCTGCCGGCGCTGGATCTGGTCAAGAGGATTGCGGCCGGCGACAAACGTACAAGCTTTGTGGGTTCGGACTTTCTTTATGAGGATGTTTCAGGCCGCAGCCTGGCTGAAGATACGCATGAGCTTATCAAAACAACAGATAAGTACTTTGTGGTAAAGAACATACCGAAAAAACCGAAGACCGTTGAGTTCAGCTACTATGACGTGTCAATAGACCGTAAGAACTACGTCCCCATGAAAATGGAGTTTTATGACAGGCAGGGCAAACTGTACCGTATCATTGAATCAAAGAAAGTTGAGAAAATACAGGGATTTCCGACGGTGGTTAAATCGGTTGTTTCAGACTTGAAGACAGGCAGTAAAACTGAAATGGAGTTCAGCAGCGTGAAATATGATGTAAACTTGGGCAACATATTTACTGAGCGGTACCTTCGCAGGCCTCCGCGAGCGGTAAGGAGATGATTAAAGTGGCAGGAAAGGCTGTTTTTTTCGCATTCGGGCTGATTGTGGCAGCGTGTGTTGGGCAGGTGACGGCGGCTGAGCAGGGCGGCGATGATGGTGATGCAGCGAGGCCTGCTGTTGAAGTGCACGGCTTTTATGAGACGCGGTCGGGGTATCGGCTGCAAAACGACCCACATGAGAAGGATATGTCGATTATGGAAGACCGGCTGCAAGTGGAGTTGTCTTCGCAGCGGGATTGGGCGGACTTTAAGGTCAAGGGTGATTTTTTGGGTGACATGGTGACCGAAGAAGTGGATTTCGACCTGCGTGAGGCGTATATGTTTACGATGCCGGTTGATGTTATGGACCTGAAGGTCGGCAGGCAGGTTCTTACGTGGGGGACTGGTGACCTGATTTTTATCAATGACCTGTTTCCGAAGGATTGGCAGTCTTTTTTCATCGGTAGAGATGTTGAATACCTCAAGGCTCCGTCGGACGCGGTTAAGGTGAGCCTGTTCAGTGACATGGCGAATCTGGACATCGTTTATACGCCTCAGTTCGACCCGGATCGGTATATAAGCGGCGAGCAGATTTCGTACTGGAATTCGAACCTTGGCAGCCGGGCCGGCAGCAATGCTGTTGTGCATACGGATAAGCCGGACCGGTGGTTTAAGGATGATGAGATAGCTGCTCGGCTGTACAAGAATGTGAATAACTATGAACTGGCTTTGTATGGCTATCACGGATACTGGAAAAGCCCCGGCGGGCAGAATGTTTCTCAAACGCAGGCGGTTTTTCCGGATTTGAATGTTTATGGGGCGAGTATTCGCGGTGCGGCAGGCAAGGGTATAGGCAATGCCGAGCTCGGGTACTACAAGTCCGGTGAGGACGAGAGCGGGACAAACGGGCTGGTGAACAATTCGGAAATACGTTTCCTGGTTGGGTATACGCAGGAGCTTGGCAAAGACCTTACCGGGGGTGTGCAGTACTATGTTGAGCATATGCTGGATTATGGTGCATATAAGGATAGCACGCCATCTGGGCTGAATCGCGACAGGGACAGGCACCTGGTGACGGGGCGGGTTACGAAACTTTTGATGAATCAGAATCTGCGGTGCTCGGTTTTTGCGTATTTTTCGCCTTCGGATAGGGATGTTTATTTGCGGCCTGTGGTTCATTATAAAGCCAGTGACAATGTAGCGGTTGAGGTTGGGGCGAATATATTCTTTGGCGATTATCCTGATACGTTCTTCGGGCAGTTCGAGAACGACACGAACATTTACGCGGCGATGCGGTACAGTTTCTGAGGGCGGGGGCTGATGTTGTACTGCGGGCGTTGCGCTGATGATTCGGCGGGGGCGGATTTTGCTGCCAGATTGGGTTTGTTTTTCTCTTGTGACCAAGTGTCCATTTTGGCGTAAGTCTTTGCTGTGCTGATAGTTAGACGGATTTGACTTTTTTGGAAATTGAGTTTGTTTTGCATAAAAGTAGTGGCTTGGGCGATTTTGGGGTGGTGGTTGGGTTGAAGCACGAAGCACGAATATCGAAATCCGAAACAAATTCGAAACACCAAGCACAAAATTCAAAACGGGGAAGTAGGCAATACCACCGCCTGAGCCGCGGACAGATGCTGCCACCGGCCTGGAATTGAAATTGGGTTTGTTTTTCTCTTGTGACCAAGTGTCCATTTTGGCGTAACTCTTTGCTGTGCTGATGGTTAGACGGATTTGACTTTTTTGAAAATTGGGTTTGTTTTGCATAAAAAGGGGACTTGATTGATCACTGATTATTGGTAATTGATTATTATGCGGAGGCCGTCCGAGAGATGGCGGTGTTTTATGGGGGATTTGAGGTGTCGTGTTGTGACAATTGATTGCTTCGATTGTGGTCATAGTGTCTATGCCTCTGTTTTGGGTGCTTAGAAAAAAGGCGCCCTTCTGTAATAGGGGCGAACCTACGCATATTGTCGAAAATTCGGGGGGTTTTGCCGGGGCAAACGGCCTAAGCGCTTGTGGCAGAATGGGTAAGGGATTTTTGGTGGTTATGGGGGTTTTCGAAGAAGCGCGTTCGGTTCTGATTGATGGTTCAAGCTATTCTATCTTCGGCCAAACTTTGAGACGGTAATGATCTTTCGAAGGTGTTGGTATAATTCGGTCGGGCTGTCCCGCTCGGCCTGCGGCGGGCAGGTTCCGACGAGCTTTTTCTGTGCCCATTCTCGCCCGTCCGCCGAACCAAGCGACACAGCCCTGGGGCCTTCTGGAAATATAGGGTTAAAACTTTTTCGCATAGGATGAATACCGGTTTATTTGCCGGCAAGGAATCTCTCGAAATAACTACCCCGACCTGAGCGCTTCATCTATGCATTAACCGGATGAACCAAAAGTTCGGCCAGGCAAAAAGTCTCATAACACCTTGAAAATAAAGATGTTGCGATCGCCCGATAGAAAAGACGTGCACAAAAAACAAGAAGATACAAGATTGTATTACAAAGAAGGGGACGAAGGTGGTCAGCTTTGGTGTGCTCGGTAAGCATTGCTCGCAAAGTTAGCTCTGTCGCAAATGCTTGCTGTCGTCCACAGGCCTGCCGGCCTATATGGGAAGCTGACTTATCATCAAGTATCACTACTGTCCCGAATGGCGGTTCCTTAAGCAATAATCCCTGTTGTTTTACATTTATTCAAGCCTTTTCGCCAAAACTGCCGAAATTGCTTATAAGTACTGTTTTTGGCATCTATTTCGACAAGAGCGAAACCCTGAAATTTAAACAATCTATCTTGCCGATGCGGGGAGTGTTTTCCCAAAAAACCCTTAAGGAACCGCCATTCACTACTGTCCCATTAACTTATGAGAGAATTGTTGTAACTTGAATAAATATAGTAGGTTGTGAGAAATAATGATTGGGATCGACTTGAAATCTCCCGTAGACTTTGGCCATAAAACTTTCAGTGATT
>Ga0210003_1000267_pt1 | contig 46465 bp, 40 predicted proteins | sample LantaG_FD_182804 | JGI IMG/M metagenome (GOLD analysis project Ga0210003, IMG submission 182804) | Deep subsurface microbial communities from Baltic Sea to uncover new lineages of life (NeLLi) - Landsort_02402 metaG (SPAdes) (version 2) | ecosystem: Environmental > Aquatic > Marine > Oceanic >... | reverse complement strand
TCTATCGCGATTTGCTAATACATCCTTTGGCGGAGCTTAAAGGGGAATCGCTCCCTTATGTTTGAGCCCGAAGGGCGAGTTAGGGAGCGCCCGTAAGCAAGCCAAAAGGATGTATCAAAGAGCGATAAAAAGCAAGCGAGAGAACCCTCATCCCGAAAATATTTTCATCTTTCGTTGTGAGCGCGAAGCGCTCATACGCGTTTATGCTTCGTTGTGTCCGAAAAGGACATGCAAGGTTTATATAAAAAAGAAGTCAGGAGTCAGAATTCAGAATCCAGAAGTTAGGATACACGTAATAATCCAATTGGAAGCATTCTGACTTCTGGATTCTGGATACTTTTTCATACTTGGTTGTATCCGAAAAGGCCATGGCAGTTTATATGAAAATATTTGTCAGTAGTTTGTGGTATATTGGAAGGTAATCATCCTGTCCGGAGGTTTTACAACGGACAACAGACAACAGACAACGGACTATTGAACAAGCCTATCTCTTTTTTATCATTGACCAGCATGGTTCTGAAAAGGCGCCTTTGTCAGTTGTAATTTTTACAGGCGGGTTTCCCGCAAGGTCTGTAATATAGAGGTGTCCATCTGCACAGCCAAATACCAGAAGCCTTCCGTCAGGAGAGAAGAAGGGAGATTCATCACCTTTGTTTGTACCTTGAAGTACCCTCATGTCTGTGCCATCTGGCCGTACTATGGCTATATGAAAAACACCATTCTTTGCATGTGTAAAGGCAATCCAGTCTCCTCTGGGAGAAAATACAGGTTCAGTGTTATAATTACCCTCAAAGGTAAGGCGGTTTACCTTTCTTGACTTAAGATCCTTTATGTAAATCTGAGGGCTGCCGCCACGGTTAGAACAAAAAACCATTTTATTCCCCTTAGGTGAAAAACTAGGGGATGTATCTGTTGCCCAGTTATTGGTAAGACGGATTGCATCTTTGTTTTTTAGGTCAATCATGTAAATTTCAGGATTACCATCTTTAGATAGGGTGCATGCTATATGTTTACCATCAGGGTGAAATGCAGGGCTGCTATTTATCCCGGTGTATGTAGCCAGTGGGGTTACCTTTATAGCTTCAAGATCAAGGATATAAAGGTCTGGGTTGTCTCTTCTATACGATACGAAGGCAATGTGTTTACCATCAGGAGACCAGACAGGATTCAATATCAGGTCTCCAAGCCCCTTTATCACACGAGCCCCTGTGCCGTCCGGGGATGCAATGTATAGATATCTTTTGTCCCCCCTTTTAACTATTGAGGCAATCTTTGTGGAGAATAAGCCCTGAAGGTCAAAAGATTCAGCCAAAAGGTCATCCATAAGTTTATGTACAGCCATGTACAAAGTTTTACCTGATGTTATATATGTTTTATGGACGAGCACCTTTGCTGTAGGCAGCTCTATTATCTGCGCGCTGAGTCTTACGTTATCTTCTTGCCTTTCCACAGAACCTGTAATGACAAAATCCGCACCAATCAAACTCCAGTCCTTTAGTGTGCCGGGTTTTATCTCAGCCATAGGCCCGGTGTGAAGGTATGTGCGGGGATCTATAAGCTCAAAGACCCCAGAGATTTTTATGTCCTTTTCAATCATAGACCGTGTATCAGAAGCCAGGTTCGATGGACCAGTAAAGTAAGGCATTGCTATCTTTAGCTTTGAAAAACCTGGCGCACTTATATCTATATGTATCCTCGCGGCCTGCAGGGGTATGGCTAGTATTATAACTATTGCAGCAGAAATAATTGTTATCCTTTTCATTTAATTAGTTCCTCCGAGCTAAAGGTGATTACTATCTCCAGGGTATTGGCCCCTGCAATAAGGATCAAAGGTGGGACGGGAAGCTTTTTCACATTATTTAAGGCCCTGAGTATGGAGCGGTCAAAGGGCTTGTTTCCAGAAGAGACGATCAGCTTTTTGTCCACTACATCTCCGTTTCTTACTATCCTCATCATATACGTGGCCTTTAGTGAGTTTTTTAAAACAGCGATCTCCGGTGGTACCCGCCAGTGACCTTTGATGATCTCTTTTATTTTGGCTTCATAAAAGGCCACATTGTTACCCGAGACACTGGCGCCCCCATCCCCGGAGGGATGCCTGATAATGCCTGGGAGCTCCCCGTATTCAGTGTCAGTCTCTTTCTTTGCAGGCGGTTCTATCTCCTTGGGGGACAGATCCGGGGCCTTTTCTTTTAGTGCAAGTTCTTTTCCCACTCCTTTTAGCCCTGTTACCCTTTTAGGCCCGGCACGATAAACCCTTCTGGGGCTTGATCTTAGTTTCCCCGTTTTTTGGATATCCTTCTCTGATACAATGGAGACCTCGTAGACACCCCCTGCCGAGGGCAGGGCTTTGCCAGAAATCGTTATATCCACCAGGGCAAGAAAAAGTATAAGGTGTAAGACCAGGGATATCACTACAAATTTAGAAAAACTGGTCATCTCTTTTGTTTTGGTGGTGGGGGTTTGGTGACCAAACCCAATTTGGTAAGCCCTGCATTTTTTATAGCACCTATTATTTTTGCTACATAACCATACTCTACTTTCTTGTCTGCTTGTAGATAGACATAGTCGATCTTTCTCTGCTCTTTTATTTGGCTAAGGATTAAAGAAAACCTTGATTCATCTATCGGGGTCCCATTTATCTCAACATCCCCTTTTTTATTGATCGATATGATTATGTCCTCTGACTCTGAGGGCAATGCCTTAGCCTCCACCTCTGGCAGATCAACCCTTAGGCCCTCTTTCATCATGGGCGCTGCAACCATGAATATGATTAGTAGCACCAGGATTACATCCACTAGCGGGGTTACATTTATCCCTGAGACGAGACGGGATCTCCTACTTGTTGGCATGGATTACCTCTCTTCTTAGCCAGTTCATAAAGTCTAGCTGAAATGCATCCATCTGGGTGGCTATATGTTCCATAGCCCCATTAAAATAATTATAAAACAATACAGCCGGAATAGCCACAAACAGGCCTGCAGCAGTAGCTATCAATGCCTCAGATATGCCTGGCGCTACAGTGGCCAGGTTCGCAGAGCCCATGATGCCGATCTCTCTAAAAGAATCCATGATTCCCCAGACTGTGCCAAATAATCCAATAAAAGGGCTTGCATTGCTTATACTGGCTAGAAAACCCAATCCAGCAGAAAGTTCTGACTCTTGCTGGATCTTTGAATAAGTGATTTTGTTCTCCACATTATTTAGAATACTCAAAGGAACATTGCTTCCTTTATCAGTAATCCGAGTAAGTTCTTCATGGGCGCTCTTAAAAAGGGTTGTTACAGGAGAGTCCCCCAGCGTATTTGTCTTGTTTGCCATCTCAGATAGAGAACTTCCCTTTGCAAGGGCGGTCAATAGACTTTGGTTCTTTTGCCGTGCCCTGGATAGCAGTATCCATTTGTAGACAATTATGGCCCATGATATTACGGAGAATATGAAAAGGACAAGCAATACAAGTTTCACTACAGGGTTTGCATCTATTATCATGGCTCCTATATTTCCCCTAAACTGAGAGGATGCAGCATATGCGCTCGATATAAAAAAGGACATCTATACCTCCTTTGTTGATTTTTGGTAGTATATATAAATCAAAATGCATTTGTCTATTGCGAAGTTGTCATTCCTTTGGCAGGCTAACCTTAACGGTGGTGCCCCTTGTAGTTGTGTTAAAGGATATATTACCTCCATGCATCTTTACGATCCTATAAGAGATGGATAATCCAAGCCCAACGCCTTTTTCCTTTGTGGTAAAAAAGGGTTCGAATACACGGCTCGTTATATTCTCAGGGATGCCTTTTCCTGTATCGCTTACCGTGATGTCTATAGATTCTCCTTTGTTTATTAACTGAACCTCCATTCTCCCCTTTTTTCCCGTGGCCTGTATGGCATTTATAAATATGTTGATGAGTACCTGTTGGATCATATCAGGATCAACATTGAGCTCAACCCTATGAGGGGGATAGAATTCAATGATTTGAATATGATTTTGCCTTGCCTTCTCCCTTATCATGTATATGGAGTCTTCTATGATCTTTTGTACATCGCATTTCCTGTTTTTTAAGGCCCTTGGACTTGCAAAGTCAAAAAAATTCAGGAGTAACTGATTAAGTCTGTTTATCTCCGATATGATTCTCGATACATAGGGCTTTCTGTAGTCATTTTTTTCTATCTCCTCATTAAGTGCCTGCGCCGTGGTCTTTATGCCTGCGAGGGGATTGCGTATTTCATGGGCAATGCCGGAAGTAAGCTCCCCTAAGGATGCGAGCCTATCCATTTTCAACATTTCATTCTGTAAGTGATGGATCTCCGCAATATCTGTTATTATAATAGCCTTTTTCCCGGAAGCCAGATTAAGTGTGGATAGCCTTACAGGAATCTTTTTGTTATCCCCTGTCTTTATTATAGTCTCTATCTTGCCGGCTAAGTTTGTAATAAGATTTGTTATATCCATTTCCCGGAGACCCTTCATGTCTGTCTTTAGGCAATCAAGGGCATAAGCGTTTGCATAGCTAACATTTCCGTCATTATAAGCGAGGATCACCCCTACAGGAAGGGCATCTATTAACTGAATTAAGGAAGCAGTATCCATACTAACCATCCTAACTCGATATCAATAAAGATTCCATGGGTTAAGTAGTACATTTTTTGACACTTTTTGCCAACAATTTTCTCTTAATATAGCATATTAAGTTATAAGAATAAAACATTTTAAAATTATGTTTAAGTTTGTGTTGACTTTGCCCGATATGTGCTATATATGTTAAAAAGTGCCATTTGGTGCCATTTGTCCCGGAAAGGTGGAGGAAGTGTTTAAAGGGCATTATGTAAATTCTATGAATAATAAAGGCAGGTTGAGTATCCCATCCAAGTTCAGGGAGGTTCTGGATAGATGGGGTGCTGATCACCTTATTATTACAAAGGGTCTGGATCGTTGTTTGGTCGCATTTGCCCCGGATGAATGGGGAAAGATGGAAGAAAAGGCAAGGCGTCTATCTATGGTGAGAAAGGCAGACATTATATTTAGAAGACATGTAGTGGGTTCTGCAGAGGAATGCCAGATAGATGCTCAAGGTAGAATCCTGATCCCCGGGGCGCTGCGTGAGTATGCAGAACTGAATCGAAAATGCCTTTTTGTGGGAATCGCCGAGCGTTTTGAAATATGGGATCGGAACGCCTATGATGAATTTATGGAATTAGCGCTCAGAGATGCAGAGGACTTAAGGAGAGAACTTGCAGAGCTAGGTTTATAGGTCATGGGGTTATGCCATGTGCCAGTGCTTCTTAAGGAGGTCATTGAGGTGATTGCACCGAAAGATGGCGGGAGATATTTTGATGGGACCTTGGGGGCAGGGGGACATGCTAAGGCCATATTGGACAAAAGCGCACCAAGAGGGGAGCTTGCAGGTACTGATCTGGATCAGCACGTAATTACAGGGCTTTCAAAAAGATTCTCTTGCTATGGGGAAAGGGTGTGTCTGTTTAATAAGAACTACACAGAGATTGACCATATATGCGCTATACTGGGCTGGGAGAGCCTTGATGGTATTATATTAGATTTGGGGATGTCATCTTTTGCGCTTGAGGACCCTGAAAGGGGGTTCTCTTTTCTAAGACAAGGTCCTCTTGATATGAGATTCTCTCTGGATAATCCTTTAGATGCATATAAGGTGGTGAATGCCTATCCGAAAGATAAGCTTGCCCGGGTATTGAGTAATTATGGGCAGGAAAGATTTGCGTCTCGGATTGCGCATGCCATAATAAAGTCACGTCCGATAGAGACCACTACAGAGCTTGCTGAGACGGTAAGCTATTCTATCCCGAGACGGTTTTGGCCTAAAAAGATACATCCTGCTACAAAGACATTCCAGGCCATACGCATAGAAGTGAATAAGGAGATTTCCAATCTGGAGGAGTTTCTTCCAAAGGCTATAGATCTGCTTTCTCCTGAAGGGGTACTAGCAGTAATTTCATTTCATTCTTTAGAAGACAGGGTGGTGAAACACTTTTTTATAGAAAAATCAAGACCACATAACCTGCCGAGGGGTCTGCCTGTCTTAGAGGATAATGAAAAGCCCGGATTTGCTAACATCTTTAAGAAATCCGTTACCCCGAGTTCCGATGAGATCTTATCCAATCCAAGGGCCAGGAGTGCGCGCCTACGTGCAGTAAGGAGGCTTATAAATTGAGCAGGTTGAAGCCAAGAGATTTTCTGAAGGCAGCCATATTTTTTATTTTATTGTTCATGGCATGGGGAACGATCCATGTCTGGAGTAGAACTATGGCAGTGGAACAGGGTTATTGCCTATCCCATCAACAGGCCCTCAAAGAACAATTTGTTACAGATAATAATGCATTGCAGTTGGAGATATCTACATTAAAAAGTTCCAAGAGGTTGGAATCAATGGCAAATGACATGGGGCTTCACACTCCATGCCCGGATCAGGTGATATACATATGGCAGGACGAGTAAAATTTATATTATCTTTATTCTTAATCTTATTAGGTGCGCTTGCCGTTCGTGCATTTTGCCTGCAGGTGGTCATGGATGATGAAATCATTTCTCATGCATCTAATAGATTTGATTGCACTGTAAAACTGAGTGCGCATCGTGGCGTTATCCTCGATCGCAAAGGGGAGTCTTTAGCCATAAGTATAGCTGTAGACTCTGTTGCAGCAAATCCTTACCTAATAAAGAATCCTTATTTTGAGGCTTCGAGAATCTCAAAGATCTTGGGCGTGGATAAGGAATTACTGGCAGCTCGACTTAAATCCAAAAAATACTTTGTATGGCTCAAACGTTATGTCACCCCAAGTGAAGTGGCTGCGCTTAAGGACCTGCATATAAAAGGTATAGGATTCTATAAAGAGTCAAAGAGGTTTTATCCTGAAGGCGCCTCTATGGCCAATGTGTTGGGTATAGTTGGTATGGATGGGTATGGTCTTGAGGGTCTGGAACTTTTTTACAATAACATCTTAAGAGGCGCCTCTAAGCAGATAGTGGCCCAAAGAGATGGGCTTGGAAGGATAATTTACGCTCGGGGTCTATCGCAAGTATCCCCAAGGGATGGATTCGACCTGCATTTGACTATAGATCGCCGTGTGCAATATATAGCCTCTACAGCATTAAGGAATGCCATTCAAAGGGATAATGCACGCTCTGGTTTCGTAATAGTAACAAACCCCGGTACTGGTGATATATATGCCATGGCCTCTTGCCCTAGCTTCGATCCCAATAGAAGGTCATACAAAAATCTTATTGGACATAAAAATAGAATAGTTGTTGATGCCTTTGAACCCGGCTCTATCTTAAAGCCTTTTATTGTAAGCTGGGGACTGGATCATAGTATCTTTGAACCGGCAGATATTAGGTTTTGTGAAAACGGTAAGCTTTCCTTTCACCATATAACGATACATGACCATGAAAAATACGGATGGCTCTCTGTTAAGGATATTGTAAGGTACAGCAGCAATATCGGGATGGTAAAGCTAGGGGAGAGTATCGGTGCGCACGATCTTTATAAGTGCATAAAGGCCTTTAACCTCGGGGCTACAACAGGTATAGACTTTCCAGGGGAGGCTCGTGGGATTGTCCGTGAGCCTGGGAGATGGACAGATATAGATATGGCAAATATCGCTTTTGGCCAGGGGGTTGCCTTTACGGGTATTCAGTTGATTACTGCATTTAATGCCATGGTAAACGGGGGGGTTATGGTGAAGCCCCACCTGATAGACGCCATTACAGATACTAAAGGCCATATCATACATAAATACAAGCCCTCGATTATCAGAAGGGTTATATCTCCTAAGACCTCAGAGGAGATTATAAATATAATGAGGTCCGTTGTCGAAGACGGAGGGACAGGCGAGGCTGCAAAAATGAATGGATATCATGTCTTTGGTAAGACAGGCACAGCACAGAAGATTGACCCCATAACAGGGACATATTCTCACAGCGCCTATCTCACCACATTTTTTGGTGGGCTATTGGATGGAAATGCCAGGCCTATTATTACTATGCTTGTGTGTATAGATGAACCACATCCTAACTATTATGCAAGTCAGGTCACATGCCCTGTGTTCAAAGAGATTGCAGGCAAGTGCGTCAATGTAATGAATGTAAGCCCCACAATAAAGATAGCCCAGAAGGAATAGTTGAGATGGTATCTGATTTAAAGGCCATATTGCCCGGGTGCATAATTAAGGGCAGCAATACAAGAGTAGGCGATATAAAGATTGATTCAAGAAATATAAAAAAGGGAGACACCTTTATTGCCTTAAGGGGTTCAACTACAGATGGTCATAGATTTATATCAGATGCCATTAAAAGAGGTGCCGGCGTCATAATATGTGAAAAGGGGCCATTACCTGATGGCATCGATGTAACATACATTGAGGTGGCAGATACCAGGAAGGCCTTAGAAATACTGCTGCCTTTGAGGTATCCCAAGGCAAAGGATGTCACACTTGTGGGCATAACCGGTACGAATGGTAAGACTACCACTGCTTATCTTCTAGAGGCGATATTAAGTGCATCCGGAAAGACCCCTGGTGTTATTGGGACAATAGAGACGAGATACAAAGATATTTCTATATCATCTGTAATTACAACACCTTCCCCTACAGAATTATTTGAGACACTCTCCACTATGAGAAAATCAGGGGTTGACACCTGTATTATGGAGGTTTCGTCTCATGGGCTTCATCAGGATAGGATAGGTGCGCTAAGGTTTGACTATGCGATCTTTACAAATTTGAGCCAGGATCATCTGGACTATCACAGGGATATGGATGCCTATTTTGCAGCCAAGAAAAGGCTTTTTTCTAAGTACCTGGATGGTAAGGCCATAATCAATATAGATGATCCATATGGAGAACATCTTGCGAGGGAGGTTTCCACCCCCATAACCTTTGGTACAAAAGACAGCGCTATGGTGAGGTCTTCTTCTATAGAGGTGAGTTCTCATGGCCTATCCCTTGTGCTTGAAACCCCAATGGGGGAACTGGATATAAAAAGCCATCTTTTAGGCGATGTGCAGGTGTATAATATCATGGCTTCAGTCAGTGCGGCAATAGCGTTGAATCTTCCAAAGGATGCGATTGTCCGCGGGATATGCTCTTTAAAAAAGGTACCTGGTCGTATGGAGGTTGTAGAAAACCCATATGATATTAATGTACTGGTTGACTTTGCCCATACCCCCGATGCATTGGCTAAGGCGATAGAATCTATAAGGGCATTCACTAAGGGAAGAGTAGTAACAGTGTTTGGATGTGGTGGGGACAGGGATAGGGGGAAAAGGTCTCAGATGGGTCGTGTTGCCTCCCTGTTGTCAGATTTGAGTATAATAACCTCAGATAATCCAAGGACAGAAGACCCGGATGCGATTATAAAGGATATACTCTCCGGTATAAATGGGCTCTCCAACGTAGAGATAGAACCAGATAGACGCAAGGCAATCATGCTGGGGCTGAAATCTGTCTCAGTGGGAGACTGTCTGCTTATAGCAGGAAAGGGCCATGAACAATACCAGATAGTAGGAAGGGAGAAATCTCCGTTTGATGATAAAGAGGTTGCCCTTTCATATATTAAGGAGGTCTTCGGGCCATGATGGGGGGCTTAAAGGTAAAAGATATAGTAGAAGTCACAAATGGGCGCCTTATTGTAGGAGAACCTGATACAATATTTACAAGAATTTCAACGGATTCGAGACATATATCAAAGGGAGATCTGTTTATCGCATTAAGGGGGTCCGCCATAGGCGGATATGATGGACATGCGTTTGTAGAAGATGCCATTTCAAAGGGGGCAAAGGGTGCTCTTGTCATGAAAGAAGGATTAAAGTGGCCATCTTCATGCCACTTACAGCTCATTGCCGTTAAGGACACCCTTGTTGCATTAGGTGATATAGCCGCATATACAAGGAAGCGCTACGAGCTTCCGGTGGTAGGCATTACCGGCTCTACAGGGAAGACTACGGTAAAGGAGCTATGTGCATCCATTCTGTCCGCGCAAGGGGTGTGTCTCAAGACAGAAAGGAATTACAATAATCTTATAGGGGTTCCGCTTACGCTCATTAAGTTGAATAGCATTCATCAGTTTGCTGTAATTGAGATGGGCACAAACTCTCAGGGAGAGATAGATAGATTATCTTCGATTGTGCGTCCAACTGTTTCAGTGATGACAAATATAAACCCGGCTCATCTGAATGGTCTTTTAAATATCCCTGGGATAATCAGGGAGAAACAGGCAATATTCGCAAACACTCTGGCAGGTGGTGCTGCCATAATAAATCCTCATCTCGAGCATATGGATCAGGTGGAGATACCTGGTTGGTTGGATATTATTACATTCTCTACATCCGGCAAGGCGGATGTAACAGTTCGTGAGGTTATAAACCAGGGCCTTGATGGTACAGAGCTCTCTATTGACCTTGCAGGAAAGATTATAAGGACAAAGGTTAGTTTGCCTGGTCACCATAATATATTAAATGCCTTGGCAGCCTGTGCGTGTGCCGTAGCCCTTAACATTCCCCCGGAGGCAATAGCCTATGGGATAAGGGAGGCCAGGTTCCCTGGTATGCGCCTGGAGATAACAGTCTCAGATAGTATAACTATTGTGGACGATACCTATAATGCAAACCCTGCATCGATGAAGGCAGCCCTCGATATTCTGGGGAATGCGCCACATACAAATAAAGTTGCAATCTTGGGAGACATGCTGGAATTGGGGAAAGATGCAAGGTACTGGCATGAGCAACTAGGCAAATGGGTTGCCCTATCTAAGATCAACAAGGTTTTCATTACAGGCACCTTTGCTCATGTGGTTTCAGGTGCGGCCATTAAAGAGGGGATGGATGCATCTGCTGTCTGTCTGGTAGAAGATGTTGCAGATCTCAAAGCCATGATTTCTGATATGATAGGAAAAGAGACCATTGTACTTGTTAAGGCTTCCAGGGCGCTACAATTAGATAAGGTAGCAACCTATCTAAAGGCGGTGGCATAATGCTCTATCATGTTTTCTATCCATTACATACATATGATATCGTATTTAATGTATTTAAATATATTACCTTCAGGAGCATATGTGCCACTATTACCGCCCTTATTATATGTCTTATCCTAGGCCCATGGTTTATAAAAAAGCTCTCTGATTTAAGCCTTAAGGAACGTATCAATGGGGATGCGCCCAAAAGACATGTTGAGAAATCAGGTACCCCCACTATGGGTGGAGTCCTTATAATACTTGCTGTAGTAATTTGTGCCTTACTCTGGGCGGATCTGACAAATATATATATATGGCTTTGTATAGGGGTGTTGATCTCATATGGCTTTATTGGATTTGTTGATGACTATATAAAGGTAGTAAAAGGGAATATGAGAGGGCTGCCTGTCAGGCTCAGGCTTTTGATAGAGCTCTTAATAGCAGCTGGTGTGGGATATGTCCTTGTTGGGATATCAAATTTTGACACCTCGATTACAATACCATTTTTTAAGCAGGCACATCCCGATCTGGGCATCTTTTATATCCCCTTTGTAATGTTGGTGATTGTGGGTAGTGCAAATGCTGTAAACCTTACGGATGGCCTGGATGGACTTGCTATAGGGCCGTGTACCATAGCGGCTGCTACATATCTTGTATTTGCTTATGTGACAGGGAACTTTAAGGCGGCGACCTATCTTCAATTTCCATTTATCTATGGTGTGGGAGAGGTAAGCATATTCCTTGGTGCTATAATAGGGGCAGGGCTTGGCTTTCTTTGGTACAACACGTATCCTGCTCAGGTCTTCATGGGGGATGTCGGCTCTCTTCCCCTTGGCGGTATCCTTGGCACGGCTGCAGTAATGACGAAGCAAGAGATATTACTCGTGTTGGTAGGTGGAATATTTGTAATTGAGGCCTTATCCGTAATTCTTCAGGTGGGGGTTTTTAAGTTCACAAATGGCAGGCGTATGTTCAAAATGGCCCCGCTCCACCATCACTTCGAGTTGAAAAAGTGGCCGGAGCCTACGATCATAGTACGGTTCTGGATCATATCCATATTTCTTGCAATGGTGGCTATGAGCACGCTAAAATTGAGGTGATTAACTATGGGGGGGATTAAGGAGTTTATAGATTATTTGCAGTTGATATTAGGGTTTTATGAAGAGAATAGCGATCCGGCTATGGTAGAGCTTCTTGAACAATTAAGAGGCGGTCTTGAGGAGATTAAGTCTTGCGCATAGTGGTGTGGGGTACAGGTCTTACAGGTATTGCAACTTATCGTGAGATGATAAAAAAAGGCCATGAAGTGAGACTTGTGGATGAAGATATGCCAGTCCCTCAAAGCAAGGAGGTAGATATCCCGGTAAAGATGGTTGAGGCTGAAGATATGAAGTGGGCGGATATGGTAATTCCGAGCCCTGGTATACCAAGAGGTCATCCAATCTTTAAGTATGCACGCAAAGTGAGTTCTGAAATTGAGGTTGCATCCCGGTTACTGACTGGCAAACTCATAGCAGTCACAGGTACAAATGGCAAGACAACCACAGTAACTCTTATACACAAAATACTCGATGCTGCGGGTTTTGATGTAGCTCAAGGCGGCAATATATCTCCACCATTGATTGCGCTAGTGGAGAGAGACCCTTTGGTAGTAGTAGCGGAGGTAAGTTCCTTTCAGTTGGAGTGGATAGAGAAGTTCAAGCCCGATATAGCAGTATGTATGAATATCACCCCTGACCATCTGGATCGATATATAGACATGGAGGAATATGTAGCTCAAAAACTAAGGATATTTGAGAATCAGGAATCAGATGGGTTTGCAATAATAAATGATAGCGACACATATTTGGCAGGTATCAGAACAAAAGCTAAGCTCGCAGGATTTGCGCCAAACAAAGGTAAAAGAAGATACGGGGCCTATATTAAAGATGGTAGAATCCGGTTTTATGGAGAGATAGAGGGGCCAGGGCCTTTAGTTGAGTATGCCTTGCCGCTGGGAAATGGTGTTATAGAGGATATGATGGTATCAGCGTTGGTTACCAGACTTATGGGCGTGGATATACCCGTAATGGAGGATGTATTTAAGAAATTCAAGGGCATTCCTCATAGGATGACTCCTGTGACAGAGATAGGTGGGATCAGGTTTATTGATGATTCCAAGGCCACCAATGTAGGGGCAGTAGAAAAGGCATTATCAGGGGTTTCGGGACGTGTAATCCTTATCCTTGGAGGGAAGGACAAAGGTGGTGACTTTTCAGCGGTGGTATCTCAATATAAGACAAAGATAAAGAAGGCTATCCTTATAGGGCAGGCATCTAAGAGGATAGAAAGAGAGATCTCTTGTTTTGTAGATGTGGAATACGCCCCAAATATGCAGCAGGCAGTGCGCCTCGCGTATTTGGATGCATTGCCTGGCGAGATTGTGCTTTTAAGTCCGGGCTGTGCAAGTTTTGATATGTTTGAGAGTTACGCTCAAAGGGGAGAGGTTTTCATAAGATGCGTAAAAGACCTGATAGTAAACAAGAATTAGACTTTGACATGATCTTCTTGATAGCGAGTCTAATGCTTTTGAGCTTGGGTGTGGTAATGGTGTATTCCTCAAGTTTCTTTGTGTCTAAAGAGAATTACGGCAGCGGTTTCTTCATTATAGGGAAACACATTCTCCATCTATGTATAGGGGTAGGTATAATGTTTTTCTTGATGAGATTGGATTACAGGAAATTCCAATCCAAACCTTTAGGCCTCTTTGCCCTTGGCGCAGGCATTATAGCCCTGTGCTTATGCTTTATACCCGGGATTGGTTTGTCAGGTGGCCATGCGAGGAGATGGATCAATATATTTGGTTTTACTGTTCAGTCCTCAGAGATAGCAAAGATCTCCCTCATCTTTTTTATTGCACAGTTTTTATCAAGGAAATCAAAATCTATTGGTAACTTTTCAAAAGGGGTGCTCCCTATACTTTGCATAATATTACTCGTGGTATCCTTGATATTTATAGAGCCGGATTTTGGTACTGCCGCAGTAGTAGTCATATGGGTGATGATGGTATTTTTTGTGGCAGGTATGAGGTGGAAGCATTTAAGCCTTATGGTGCTGGCTGGTGTGCCTGTTGGATTTTTATTATTGCTCAGTGCACCTTACAGAAGGAATAGGCTCATAGCCTTTGTCGACCCATGGGAACATATGCAGGATATAGGTTTTCAGATAATACAGTCAATGGTCGCTTTTGCCAAGGGAGGAATATTTGGTACAGGTCTTGGCGAAGGCACTCAAAAACTTTTCTTTTTACCCGCCCCTCATACAGACTTTATCCTCTCAGTAGTGGGAGAGGAACTTGGCCTTTTCGGGGTACTATTTGTAATTGTCTTATTTGGTATATGGATATGGAGGGCTTTTTCCATAGCGCTGGCCACAAATGATTCCTTTGGTTTTTATCTGGTCATTGCAGCTGGCAGTCTTATAGGTCTTCAGGTGGTTATTAATGCGGCTATGAGTATGTCACTAATGCCTACTATTGGGCTTGGACTGCCGTTTATTAGTTATGGTGGGTCATCCATGATTACAACCATGATCGCTTCCGGTATTATTTTGTCAGTCTCTAAGAGGGCACGACTATGAGGGTAATTCTTACAGCAGGAGGCACAGGCGGTCATATTATACCAGCTATATCTATTGCAGATGCTATAGTAAAAAAGGTACCTGATGCGGATATCCTGTTTGTAGGGACAGACAGGGGCATGGAAAAGGCTAGAGCAGAAGGTGGCGGATATAAATTTATGGCTATTAAATCAACAGGTATAAAGGATAAAGATAAAAGACAGATCTTTTCTGCCCTTTCTCTCAATATAAGGGCCTTTTACAAGGCTATTAGGATCTTACGCGGATTCAGGCCTGATTGGGCTATAGGCACAGGAGGCTATGTAACAGGTATGGTTATCCTGGCTGCTCGTTTAATAGGTGCAAGGTGTGCCATTCAGGAGCAAAATACACTACCCGGGCTTACGAACAGGATCTTGGGTAAGATCTCCCACAAGATATTCTTGGCATTCCCGGATACAAAAAATGCCTTCCCTGTGAAAAGGACTATTGTAACGGGAAACCCTATAAGAGAAAGCATCTTAAATCTTGATGTTAACCGGCAAGATAGGGATAGTATTTTAATCATGGGCGGAAGCCTTGGGGCTAGGAGTATAAATACCGCGGCAGTTGAAGCAATAAAGATCTGTAAGACAAAGCGTATGGAATTTGGTGTGGTTCATTTGAGTGGGACGCTAGATTTTAGTTTGGTAAATAAGGCATATGCAGATGCAGGTATGCAGAGCAAAGTATATGATTTTATAGATGACATGGCTTCTGTATACAAAAGGGCATGTCTCGCAGTATGCAGGGCAGGTGGCATTACGCTCTCTGAACTGGCCAGTGTTAGGTTGCCTGCTATAATAGTGCCGTATCCCTATTCTGCAGACAATCATCAGTGGGAGAATGCATCTTATATTGCATCACATGGCGGGGGCTGGGTCATCGAAGACGGTGAACTTTCCCCAGGCAGGCTTGCTTGTGAGATAGAAAAGAGGCTAAGTGACAAAGAGGGCTTAAAAAAGGCATCCAGGTGCATGGGGAGGCTATGTTTGGGGGATGCAGCAAGCAGGATAGCCGGGGAGATACTGGGTGTTTAAAGGTATAAACAGGATTCACTTCGTAGGTATTGGCGGTATAGGGATGAGTGGTATAGCAGAACTCTTGCTGAATTTAGGGTTTGAGGTCTCAGGCTCGGATATAGCAAGTTCAAAGATTATTACAAGACTGAAAAGTCTTGGCGCAAGGATTCATATAGGCCACAGGCCTGAAAATGTGGGCTCCTCTCAGGTGGTGGTTTATTCTTCAGCAGTAGGGCTTGATAACCCCGAGTGTTTGAAGGCAAGATCATTCGGCCTCCCGGTGATCCCAAGGGCGGAAATGCTGGCGGAACTCATGAGGATGAAATATTCCATAGCCATAGCAGGGACACATGGCAAAACCACCACTACATCCATGCTCGCAACGGTACTTGCAAAGGCAGGCCTTGATCCCACTGCGATTATAGGAGGTAAGCTGGATATATTCGGGTCTAATGCCAGGTTGGGAGATGGGGAACTGCTTGTAGCAGAGGCTGATGAGAGTGATAAATCATTTTTAAAGCTGGCTCCAATTGTGGCTGCGGTTACCAATATTGAGATGGAACACATGGATTGCTACCGTGATCTTGATGATATAAAGGATACATATGTGGAGTTCTTAAATAAGGTGCCTTTCTATGGCTTTAATATGGTTTGCCATGATGACGAGAATATTCGCTCAATACTGCCAAGGCTGAAAAGGAAGGTTGTCACTTATGGTTTAGATTCCTGTGCCAAGTATAGATACGCTGCTCCTACATTTAAAGGGTGTATATCTACATTTAAGGCCTATAGTAACGGGGATTTTTTAGGAGAAGTAAAGATCAATGTGCCAGGGGCTCATAATTGTCTCAATGCGCTTGCTGCCATTGGTATTGCGCTCGAGCTTGGTGTATCTTTTGATGTGATAAAAAAAGGGCTATCCTCTTTTAAAGGCGTGCAAAGGAGGTTTCATATAAGGGGTCAGGAAAAGGGCATAGTGGTGGTAGATGACTATGGACATCATCCCACAGAGATAAAGAAGACTATACAGGCCATAAGGGATGGGTTTCCCGATAAGAGGATAGTAGCTGTATTCCAGCCACATCGGTATACCAGGACAAAGGCATTATTTAATGATTTTGTTTCATCATTTGATGATGCTCCAAGGGTTTATATAACAGAGATATATCCGGCCTCTGAAGACCCTATAGAGGATGTTTCCGGTTGCAGGGTATATGAAGGGATAAAGGCTCATGGGCATGAGCATGTATCTTACGTAAGGGACAAAAGCCAGATACCAGGTTTATTGATGAAGGACATAAAAAGGCAGGATATGGTTATATTTCTTGGTGCAGGTGATATATGGCGCCAAGGAGTAAGATTGCTGGAGTTGCTCAAATGAGAGAGCTTAATGACGTAAGTGCAAGCAGTATTACCTCTATGCACTGTGGTGGGAAGATAGAGTGTCTTTTCGAAGCAGATTCTACAAAGGAGTTGCTTTCTCTGTTATCTACCCATGAAGAATTTTTCGTGATGGGAGGTGGGACCAATACCATATTTGAAGATGGCAGGATCAACATCCCTGTAATAAGGTTAGGGGATAAATTTAATTTTATAAAAAGAGATGGGGATAGCATATACGCTGGTTCGGCAACACCTTTATCAGGGCTCCTTGATTTTTGTATCAGGGGCGGGCTTACCGGCCTGGAGTTTGCGGCTGGTATTCCGGGTAAGATAGGTGGTGCATTATATATGAATGCTGGGACTAAAGATAAGGCAATCATGGGAAAGGTGGCCTCTATAGAAATTGCGGACAAAGAAGGGATTCATACAATAGGAAAGGAAGATCTGAATTATGGTTATCGATGTGGTGGTATTCCGACTAAGGCCGTTATTATTGGAGCACATTTTCTCTTAAATCAAGCAAGTCCTGGTATTGTTAAGAAGAACATTGAACTTGCTTTAAGCAATAGAAGAAATCAACCAAAGGGGTATAGTAGCGGCTCTATATTTATGAACACGGAAGAGATCGCTGCTGGATACCTCATAGATCAGGCAGGGCTAAAAGGTTTTAGGGTAGGGGGTGCGGTTGTTTCTGATCGCCATGCAAATTTTATCATGAATCAAGGTGGCGCTACTACAGCTGACATCAAGACATTGATAAAGGTCATCAAAGAACGTGTAAGGGATAAGTTTGGGATAGAGCTTCAAGAGGAGGTAGCTATAATTGGTTGAGGATTACAAGCCAAGGGTCAAAGTTCGGTCTTCAAAGAAAAGAAGATCCCATATTAATAATGTATTAAGGTTTTCTATCTGGGTTACCTTATGTGCCTCTATCACCATGATGGTTTTATGTGCAGTAATATACGTCTCTACTGCCAAGGTTTTTTATGTAAATTCTATACACATTAAAAAGACACCTCATCTTACAAAAGATGAGGTGTTATCGATGCTTGACCTGGATCAGGGAGATAATATATTTTCCTGGGATATGACTCTTGCAAGACAGAGATTAGAAGCGCATCCATGGGCAAAGGCTGTGAAGATAAAAAGGAGATTTATCCCTGCATCTGTTAGTGTGGAGATAGAAGAATATATCCCTGTTGCCTGTGTGATAATTGGAGATAAGAGATATCTGATATCCGAAGAGGGGAAGATATTCGTATCCGCGCCTAAGGATTTCTCCGGGTTGGTAATAAGGGGAGGGGAGTGTGTGGCCTTTGATACAGACCAGGGAAGGGCGCTGCTTAAGGAGGGGATAAAGGCAGTTCGCTATCTTGAGCATAGGGGCGTTTTAGTAAAGGATATGAATTTTGGCAGGGGAGGAAGGATAGAGATCGGATTATCTAGTGGGGTTTGTATGGGATTTTGGGGTGACGTAGATATATCAAGGATAGACAGGGCGCTTGTTGTAATGAGAAAGATTTCACCCGGGCACAGGACACTCATAGACCTAAGTTTTGATGATAAGGTTATATTGAGATTTACAGGCAAGGGGGCTTAAGTTAACTATGGCAACAAGAGATAGGATTATAGTTGGTCTTGATATAGGCACCAGCAAGATCTGTTGTCTGATTACAGAGGTAAGTGATAGCGATGAACTGGAGATTATAGGATTTGGTTTATCTGAATCAAAAGGGCTCAGGCGAGGATTAGTAGTGAACATGGAGCAAACCGTTAATGCTATAAAACATAGTGTAGAAGATGCAGAACGCATGGCTGGTATCAGGATTGATGATATATACACAGGGATAGCTGGTGGCCAGATTCAGGGGGTAAGCACTAATGGTGTCATTGCTATAAAGGGTGATGAGATAATTTCAAGTGATAAAAGGCGCGTAATAGAACAGGCAAAAGACTTTGTAAAACCTGCCGGCATGGAAATTATCCATGTGCTGCCTCAAGAGTTTGCTGTTGATGATATAACCGGTATCGAAGATCCTGTTGGTATGGCCGGGTCCAGGTTAGAGGTCATGGTACACATAGTCACCAGTTCAGTGGCGGCAGTAAGTAACATTACCAAGTGTGCGCAGAAGGCTGGTCTTGGTGTCTCTGATATAGTATTGCAGCAGTTAGCATCCTCATCGGCAATTCTTACCCCGGACGAAAAAAAGTTAGGAGTCATACTCATAGATATCGGGGGTGGCACTACAGATATAGCTATATTCGACAGGGGGTCGATCAGACATACCGCAGTACTTGCCTTAGGAGGAGATCATGTAACGAATGATATAGCAGTAGGACTACGCACTCCGATAGCAGAGGCAGAGAGATTAAAGATAAAATATGGGCATGCAATTGCTACTCAGGTGTCTGATGGTGAACAGATAGAGGTGCCTTCTATTGGCGGGGATAGTGTTAATATTGTTTCCAGGAGGGTTTTGGCAGAGATCATAGAGTCCAGGGTAGAAGAGTTGTTTAAGCTTGTCTATACAGAGATCAGGGGAACAGGGCTTGCAGATCAAGCTTCTGCCGGGCTTGTTCTTACAGGGGGGGCATCTTCCTTAGAGGGAGTGGCGGATTTGGCAGAGGGCATCCTGCATATGCCGGTTAGGGTGGGATTGCCAAGGGGGGTAAAGGGGTTAGTGGAATTAGTGAAGGATCCTGCCTACGCTACCGTAGTTGGGCTATGCCTATATGGGGCGGGCAAGTCTCCATACACCCATAAATCAAAGGGGCCTTCTTTTTTCGAGAGGATCCTGCAATGGATCAAAGAGGCCTTTTAAGAAAGGGAGGGTATACATGTTTGAATTAAAAGAACCAGATCAGGTCGGCGCAAGGATTAAGGTGATAGGGGTAGGTGGATGTGGTTGTAATGCGGTCAACAATATGATCAGCTCTCACATTGAGGGTGTGGATTTTCTGGTATCTAATACAGATATGCAGGCATTAAAGGCATCTATGTCCTCGATTCGTGTCCAGTTGGGAGCTAACCTTACCAAAGGCCTTGGTGCAGGTGGTAATCCCGAAACAGGTCGCAGTGCTGCCGAAGAAAGCGAAGAGGAGATCAAGGCATCATTGGAGGGTGCGGACATGGTCTTTGTTACTGCCGGGCTTGGAGGAGGAACAGGCACCGGAGCATCACCCATAATAGCTCGTATAGCTCGGGATCTAGGTGCTCTCACAGTGGCTGTAGCAACAAAGCCTTTCCCATTTGAGGGCAAAAGGAAGATGAAACAGGCCCAGGAGGGTGAGAAGGAATTATCAGAAAATGTAGATGCCTTAATTGTAATACCCAACAATCGCTTATTAAGCATAGGGGGTAAGAGTCTGCCTATGTTAGCTGCCTTTAGAAAGGCGGATGAAATCTTACTTAATGCAGTAAAAGGAATATCTGATCTGGTCAACAATACAGGACTGATAAATGTAGATTTTAATGATGTAAGAGCTGTGATGTGTGAAAGAGGAAAGGCCTTAATGGGCATAGGGGTAGGCACAGGCGAAAATATGGCCGAAGAGGCCGCCCAGGGTGCTATTTCGAGCCCGCTGTTAGAAGATATGGACATAAACGGAGCAAAGGGTCTGCTTATAAATATCACAGCAGGTACTGGCGTTACAATGGATGAGATAAAGGAAGCATCTTCCTTGATTCAAAGCGCTGCACATGAGGATGCAAATATAATATGGGGGATGGTTATAGATGAGGGCATAAAGGACGAGTTGGCGATCACAGTGATTGCAACAGGCTTTGGTTCCAAACCTGTAGTTCTTTCCCGGCCAGAGTCGGCTTATGCTACAGCTACAGATATGCATGACGCTACCATGATAAACTATGACAAACCCGCATTTATAAGGAAGCAGGAGGAGAAGAAAGAAAAAGAGGTAATAAAGATGGGAATGGTAGTGGATGATAGCATATTGGATGAGGAAGAATATAATGTCCCCACATTCTTACGCAAAAAGGCGGATTAGGATATTAAATGCGACCTACTGTGGTAGATATAGATTTGTCTGCAATAAAACATAACATCGAGGAGATAAAAGGGCTGACCGGAGTCAGGTTTATGATGGTTATAAAGGCGGATGCATATGGCCATGGCGCTCGTGAAGTGGGTAAGTTTGTTGAAAAAAGACATCTGGCAGATATGTTTGGTGTAACGAGTATAGAGGAGGCTATTGAACTCCGGGATGCAGGGATTAAGATACCCATGCTTGTTTTTGGTCTAGCAGACGGCTCCGGGGATGATATTGATGCCTTCTTTGAGTATAATCTTATACCTACCATAGTAGACACCTCCGGAGTGGATGTATTTGTATCCGGTGCCCGAAGAAGGGAAAGGACAATTTATGTACACCTGAAGGTAGATACCGGCATGGGAAGGCTAGGGCTTTTGGCAAATGAGGCCCTGGAGGTTCTAAGGTATATTTCAGAGATAAAAGAGGTCCAAATCGGAGGTGTATATACCCATTTCCCTGTAGCAGATACAAAGGATAAAACCTTTACCATTCATCAAATAGAGGTATTTGGTCATATGATAGATGGAGCAAATAGGCTCGGTATGGATGTGGGTGTAAGGCACTGTGCAAATTCAGGGGCTATCCTCAATGTATCCAAGTCGTATATGGACATGGTAAGGCCAGGCTTGATATGCTATGGGCTTTATCCATCCCAAGATGTATCGAGAAGATTAGATATAATGCCTGCCATGACACTAAAGACAAGCATTATGTTTATAAAGAGGGTAAAAAAGGGGACTGCACTATCCTATGGCCTTACATATAAGACAAAGAGTGATACATATATTGCCACCCTACCTGTAGGGTATGCAGATGGCTATTCCAGGGTTTTGTCCAATAAAGCAAGGGTAATTATACAAGGCAAAACCTATCCGGTTGTAGGCAGGGTGTGTATGGATCAGACCCTTATAGATCTGGGGGATGATCTGTATCCTGCAGGCCAGGAGGTTATACTCTTCGGAAAGGATATTATCACCGCCGAGACAGTTGCATCCTGGTGTGACACCATACCTTATGAGATAACCTGTAATATGAGCCGGAGGGTAGTCCGCACCTATTCTAATGTCTACTAAAAGATGAGCTTTCAGCTATCAGCAAACAGCATTCAGCTATGTAAGAAAGAGAAACTTGATCTTATGCAGGTCCATCAGTATTAGTCGTCTCTGAAATATCATGCAGGAGTCTTAAGGAGTGAGTCCAAGAGCAGATCCAAAACACAGGCGGTTTCATCCATGTTGATCTTGGACCCTGCCATAGCAAGGGTTGTGATATAAACCATCATGCTTATAATAATCCTGGCAAATAATTCAGGATTGCAGTTCAAGGAGATGTTTTCAATCCTGGCCGCATCCCTGATGTCTTGCGAGACAAAGGCAATCAATTCATTATCGAAACGTCTTATTATAGAAGAGATATCGGGATCAGTTACTGTTGAGGCAATGACCCACAATCCGGCCGTATCGGTATGTACGCTTTCTATAAGGGAGGCGATCTCCATTATGGCGGTATGGTAACGTGCATGCAGATTCCCTGGCGTCTCCCATATCTGTTCCAGGATTTCCATAATGAAGGCATAATTGTCTTTAAGTACAGCGATGAACAGATCCTTTTTGCTTTTAAAATGCATATAGATGGTGGGCTCGGTGATTCCGGCTGCAGCAGCGATCTTTGCCGTGGTGGCATTTGCATAATTTTCCTTAGCAAATACATGCTGAGCCACGTTCAAGATCTGTTTTCTGCGTTCTTTGGCCTTCATTCTCTTTGGTCTGAGAGACGGCTGACGACCCGGATTCTTATTATTTATCATACTGGCTTCTTGATTAAATAAATATACATTTAACCCTTTCCCAAAAAATCGATATCATAGAAGTATTACGCATATTAACCTGGCTGTTCAATTTATTTTTTGTCCATACCCATCCGGTTAAATATCTAGCACACTTATTGGCAATAGGTAAAGAGAAATATATTAGTATATACTAATATATTTGACAGCGGCAGTTTAAGCATGTATTTTTTAAGAAGTATGATCTATTAGATCATCAAAGTGGGGCAAACGCTGAATTTTGATTTGGGAGTGAAGGAGGGGATAGCATTTTTAATTGTTATGAGGTCAGTATTACCCCCGGTACCCTTAGAAGACCTTCAGCGCTAATTATTGTTTGTCTTTGGGTACGATTTTTATTCCGTGTTCCACAAAGGGCATAAAAAGCGCTTGCATGGAATTAAAAATTAGTATAGTGGTTGCTATTAATAGTGAACACTATGGAGTATTTGTTGGTTGATTGATAGCGGCAAGGAAGGGAAAAGCAGCTGGATGGGCGTTTGCTAATAGGGTTTATACACCGTGAGTGATTTAGAGGGGGTGTCATTCTTGAAATGGCGTAAGGCTAGCTGGTCTCTTTTACGCGCAATTACAGCAATCACAAATAGATATAAAATATAAGACGAGGGGGTTACTATGGGGAGATTAAAGGTATTTGTTCTGACGGTTTTACTCTTTGGTTTGTTGCTTCAAGGCGCATGGGCCGATGTTGTTCCAGGGGATGTAATCGACAAAACCAACTATCAGAAGATAGAGGGATTGGTGCCGGATTTTATCCTGACCTGGGTGAAGAACGGCGATATGACCATGAACATCGGAAAGCTCAATTTTGACAAGAAGGATTTCTGGCCCAAGGAGGTGAAGGACAACTGGAAGGCAAATATTGGCAAGTATAAGATTGATGAGAATAACGGTATTATCGATGCCAAGACCGGGGAGCGGGTCAGGATCATCAAGGGTATGCCCTTTCCGGAACCTGACACGAATGATCCCAAGATGCCGGTACAGCTTATGTGGAACACGATCTTCGAGGAATATTTCATTAGGGGAAACTGTCACCAGCAGATGCGCTGGTTTGCTGTCAACCGCAAGGGCATGGAAAAGAAACTTACCATGGAAAATTTTATGCTCCCCGCGGATCAGGAGAAATCCAAATTTGATTGTATCCAGCTTTCTGTCTTGAGGGAGCCGTTCAGCATAGCCGGCACAGGAACGCTTGTCCTGTATGGCTTGTATCCCCTTAATGAAGGATTGCGTTTCGTCTGGACACCCGAGTTAAGAAAGGTAAGAAGGATATCACACAGGTTATCGGGCACGGATGAACACTTTGGTCTGGACAATGGCCCGGATGACTACTGGTCCGGCGGTTCGAGGAGCGCCATGGAAAAGAGTGTATACCGTTTTATTGAAGAAAAGGATGCCCTGGTTCCTTATGTGTCTGAAGATCCTCAGAAACTGGTGAAAATCGATGATGGGTATGCTGGAGGCAGCAACGTAGGCAATAAAAAGCTTATTCCCGGTTTCGAGGATTCAAACTGGAAGGGCGCGCCATGGCATCTTACAAATATCATCTGGGTCAAGTCGAGGGTATATGTATTTGAGTCCACGAGCAAGGACCCCAACTATGCATATGGTCCGTGTGAGGGCTGGGTGGAAAAGGGAACCTTTGTGCCATCCTATAAGCGTATAACCGATACCAATGGCAAGTTGTGGAAAGCTCAGTACTGGTGTGGTGTCCCCTTTGCAAGCGAGGATGATAAATACAAACTTGTCTTCAAATGGGGGCAGGTCATGGTGAATATAAGAAAAGACCATGGATCTACGTATTGTGGCCCATTCAGGCCAGGGACCTACATGAAAATCATGCAAAAGGATATAAACAAGAGATTGTTTACCAGAGCGGGTTTCGTGAAGTTTTCCAAATAATTCGAATCAAACCCCTGATGCAATAAATAACCCGAAACGAGTTGGATTATTGCACCATGGGGTCTGGATTTTGGGTTTATGAGGGGGTTTAGATGAAGACAAGAATTGTCTTGGCTGTGTTGTCTGTTGTGTTTTCGACATGCTTGGTGTTTGGGGCATCTGTATCTTATGCCGGTGACAGGATTAAAGGCAGTGATCTGTTTGCATGTGCTGCTATCGGAGATGGCCTCTATATTGCGGTCGGCAATCGCGGGAAGATCTTTCTGTCAGAAAATTATGGTAAAGACTGGGATATCATAAAAAGCAATACAAAGGCTGCCTTTACCTCTGTGTGTTTTACAGATAACAAACATGGATGGATAACCGGACAAGGCGGGACTATCCTGCATTCAATCGATGGGGGCAGGACATGGAAAATGCAGTCTTCCGGTGTAAAGAAGTATCTCTTGGCCGTTGATTTCTTTGATTCAGAAAACGGGTGCGCTGTTGGCGCGGATTCCACGGTTGTGACCACCGCCAACGGCGGTAAGACATGGGAGCTTTCTCCATTTGACCTGGCATCGGATCTGGGGGGGGAATTTAATCTCTTTGCCGTAAAGATGCTGGATGCCTCTCAGATATGCATTACAGGCGACATGGGCAGGATCTTTATTTCGGGTGACGCAGGCAAGACCTGGGAGGAAGCAGACTCTCCCCTATATGACGAGGAGATGATGGTGGGCAGGACCCTGTATTCCATGACCTATGACTCAGGTATGCTTTCTGCAGTTGGTATTGATGGTACATATGTCTATTCCAAAGATTTTGGCAAGTCATGGACAGAAGGCAACTCAGGTATTAATGAACCCGAACTTTTCTGTATTCATATTGCAGGGGGCAGAGGATTTTCGGCTGGTTCCGGAGGAAGCATTATCCGGACAGCAGATGGGGGTGTGACATGGGAGACCCTCAAGACACCTGAAAGGGTTTGGGGGGCATGGTTGAGTGGAATTGATCTCAAAAAGAACATATCCGGAGAGATCAATGGTCTCCTTGTAGGTCAAAACGGTTCAGTGTGTGTTGTCAGAGACTCTCAATTAACCTGGCGGTAGCATACCATATAACATCGAAATGCAGTAAAGGAGGATAGTAGATGATGGATAAAAAGGCCTGCGGAAAGGCCATGGACATAAAATTTATCTTGCGATACAGGATTATTGCCCTTGTTGTTCTTCTGGGGCTTACTCTCTTTTTTGCCGTTCAGTTAAGGGATCTGAAGATGGCCTCGGATCCGCTGGAAGCAATGTATCCTCAGGGGCATAAATACATTAAGACCCTGCACGCAATAAAGAATATGGTACCTGAACTGCGCATGCTCGTATGTATACTGGATGTGGGCACAGGTGATATCTATAATAAAGAGACCCTGGCCAAGATCGACAGCCTTACCAATGGTATTATGGGCATAGAAGGTGTCTTGCCCACTGGGATTACCTCTTTGACCAAGGGGGTCACTCACTATAACAATACTGCAGACGGCCTGGAGATGAATCCTATTCTAGGCTATAAATGGCCACAGACATCAGAGGAGTTTGAGGCATTAAAACGAAGGGTTGCCGTCAATCCCATGGGAATAGGCAAGTATTTTGCTTATGACAACACAGCGGTTATGATCACGGCCAAACTTTGTGATATCAACCAATTAGCCAGGACATCATACGATCAGATCCCGGATAAAGAAAAGATATCCTTTGAAAAGTACAGGAATCAGCAGGCAAATGTCTTTAATGCAAATCTGTTGAAGAATATGCGTGAGCTGAAATCAAAGATCGATGACAATAATCATGCCCTGTATTTTATGGGTCAGGAGATACTTACCGCGCAGATGACCGAGATGGGAAAAACGCATGTCTCTATTGCCGCTTGTCTGATGGTGGTGATTACTATAATCATGCTGGCGCTGTATTTCAGGACCGTCTCTGGCATAGTGGTCCCCATATTGGCCATGATTATGTCTGTGCTGTGGACCTTGGGGATGTATAGTATGAAGGGTATCGAGTTCAATCCTATGGCGCTCCTCTTCCCGATGATACCGGGCATTATACCGGTTGCCTTAAGCGTCCTTGTTATGTTGAGATATCACCGGTCTTATGATGAGTTCAAGGATAAGCCCCGTGCTATCATAGGTGCCTATGAAGGCACATTAGTCATCCCTGCTACACTCACCGCCGGGCTCGTTACTGCTGTCATGTGTGTATCTAATGTGCCCATGCTCAAGGACCTGGGATATATGGGCCTTTTCTCGATTGCGGGTATATTTGCAGCAATGGTATTTTTTGTCCCAGTCCTGATCTCATTTCTCCCTGCACCGCTTAAAAAGGGACCGGGTGTGGGAGAAAAGATAGCGCATGTCTTTATTAGGCCATCTATTGGCAGGTGGCGTTGGGGCATATTGGTCGTGTTGGCTGTTATTCTTATATTTGGCGCATTATCTGCCGCAAGGCTTAAGATAGGCGGTAATGTCCCAGGGATATCATACATCCGTTCCGATCATCCCTGGAGGATGTGTTCTAACCTATTGGGGAAAAAGTTTATGGGCCCGAATCAATTGCTCGTATATGTAAAGGCTAATGAAGAGGGAGGGCTGCTTGAGCCGGCCTCAATAAATGCCATGGGGGATTTCAGCCGTTATCTTAGGAATGAGTGTGGCGCCAAGGACAGCATTGCCTTTGATATGATGATTTGTCTGACAAGGAGTTCTTTGATGGGCGCCAATCCCAAATGGCAAACCGTGCCGCTTTCCAGGAATCAGATTTCCGGTCTGGCCGGCATGGTCATGGAAGAGGGAGGTGCAGAGGATTTTATGAATCCGACCTTTACTCAAGCCACCATTTCCCCCTTTTTCCCCACCAGCGATACTAAAAGTATCGATAGATATGCCTCTGATATGCAGGCCTATATAGATAGCCACCCAAGTGAGAATTTAAGCTTCAGCCTTGGAGGTGGTCTACTTGGTATGACCAAGACACTTAACGACGGAACCCGTGATGCGTATCCGCTTGTTCTTATTGCCGGATTTATTGGGCTACTTGTCTTGGTAACTTTAGCCACGGGATCATTAACAACGGGCCTGATTATCACCATACCTGTTGCCTTAGCCCAGGGCATTATCTGGCTGATCATGGCGATCTTTGATATTCCTGTGAACCTGCCGGTTGTCTCGGTTGCAAGTGCTGCAATCGGCTTTGGCTGTGTGTTCGGATATCATCTGCTTTCCCGGATGTCCGGGGAAGATCTCGGGAAGGCCGGCGGGGAGATTTTGCTTACAGGGTTGCTTGTCTTTGTCGCATGTCTGCCCTGGTTCTTTATCGGGATGACCTTCCAGGCGAACATGGTGATGATGTTTGGCATCATGGCGCTTACAGAGACCATCATGAGTTTGATGTTTATCCCTGCGCTTGCCAGGTGTTTTATGCCTGGATTCCAGGATCAATGATTCATTTGATTTATCTAATAAGGACAAATGGAGGAAATTATGGACGAGGATCATAGAGATAGCCTGATAAAGGATCTTACAGGCATTGTCGGGGCAGACTTTGTACGCGGTGACGATGTAACCAGGTGGACATATGCCATTGAGGATTTTGGGGGCTCTTTCTTCTACCCCCTATCCGATAAATATACTGCGCCGGATATCGTGATTGTGCCGCATAGTGCACAGGAGATCTCCGGGGTAGTAAAGCTGGCTAATAAGTACAAGATTCCGGTTATAGCCAGGGGCGGCGGTCATGATATGACAGGTGCATGCACCCCCTTGAAGGGAAGGGGCGGCATCATATTGGACATGACATCCATGAACAAGGTGCTTGATTATCAGGAGGGGATGAACGCGGTCAGGTTTCAGCCCGGTATCCGCTGGGGAGACCTGGAGCATCAGCTCAATAAAAAGGAGCTCACCTTAGGTGTTTTAGGTCCGCATGGTCTGCATGGCGCAACACTGGGCGCTGGTGTGGGCCATAACTGCTTCTCCATCAACGCCCCCAAATACGGCTGGCCCATAGAAAATGTTTTAACCCTGCAGGTAGTCTTGCCAAATGGCGATATCATAGAGACCGGTTCTTTGGCTAATGAGAGTTGCAAGTCCTGGTATTTCAGGTGCTGTAATGGACCGGACATGGCCGGGATCTTCCTTGGTTCAGGAGGAGCATTTGGCATCATTACCGAGATCTCTATGAAGACATACCCCAAGCCTACGGAGTCCTCTACCCTTGCGTATGCCTTTGATAATATTGATAACTACCTGGAGTTTATCCACAAGGTGGGGTGGTATGGTTTTGTAACCGAATTATGGGGTATGGCCTTTGTCGGTCTGCATCCCAAGATGCAGGCCCTGTTCAGGGCGTTTGTGGGAGAAAAGGACCTTGTCTTTCTGACCATTGACGGCCATGACAAGGATGTATTTAAGGCTCAGAAAAAGGCTGTTCGCAGGATTGCCAGGGATTCGGGTGCCACACCCATTCCCATCGAAGGCCTGATGCATGCAATCGGCGGCAGCGTAATCGACAAGGTGGAATTTGCAGGCGGCGGCTATTATGGCGGTATGACCGGCCCGAATGACAGTTGCACCTGTTCCGTCACACCTGTTCTAAACTGGAAACAGGTTGTGACAGAGGGCATGAGCGTTCTGAATAAAAACAGGGATGCCCTAAGCGGATCTTTTTATCTCCTCGGAGCTGATGAGTTTTTCATCTTCCCGCTGCTCTTAGGCGGGGGAACCTGCTGCCAGAGTGTGGTCTCAACCGCGGTTGATTATGTATGCGGGGGTGCAGACGGCACAAAGGCCTGCGAGAATCCGATTACAGGAGAAGAGGCCAAGAGGGCCGAGACCAACCTTAAGAGGGCCAAGGAATTTTATACGGATATCTGGGAGATGTATATGGAGAATAACGTTGCGCCCTATCGGATAGGCAAAGCCAACCCGAGTCTGGTCAGACACTTTAAGCCGGAATATTTCGAGTTTTTAAAGGTCATCAAAAAGGCGCTCGACCCGAATAATATTATGAACCCCGGGGTGATCGGACTCGGTGTGAGCGATGAAGAAGCCAAGGGAATAACCAATGGGGGAATAACCGATGAGGATTGAAGCATACAAGAAAGAGATATGGGAGTGTAATCATTGTTCCATGTGCTCGGAAATGGTCTGCGATAAGGCTGGTTATTATAAGGTTTGCCCTGTATATCAACTCCTTGAATTTGAGAACTATACGGCCAGAGGTCATAATACGATTGCCCTATATCTCCTTGAGGGTTCATTGAAATATGGCAAAGAGATTTCTGACATTATCTTTAAATGCACAACCTGTCTTATCTGCGAGGAGGTTTGCAAACCAATGGGCAATGCCGTAGCAGCCCTGGGTGGTTACGGTCTGAAGTCTATATTGGAATCTGTAATCAGGCCTATGAACATCGAGATGAACCCTATCCCTTCGGTTTCCATTATAGAGGCCATGAGGGCTGACTGTGTTGAGAGGGAATTGGAACCAAAGGCATTGAAGGATTGTGCAGCTAAAGTCGAGAAGACAGGCAATATCTATGGCGAGCCGGAAAAAGTGCGCACGAAATGGGCCGAGGGCCTTAATATGCTTGAAGGATCAGACACCATTTTATTTGCAGGAGACACAGCAGCCTATAAGGCGCCAGAGGTGGCTCAGGCCGCTTCCAGGATCCTTATGCATGCAGGCATCAGGCTTAGCATTATGGATGATGAGAGATCCAGTGGTGCCTTGATGTTCAGGACAGGAAACCTGAAGGTTGGCGAAAAGATGGCAAGCTATAATCTGGAGCTCCTTAAATCGAAGGGTGTAAAGGAGATCATTGTTTTATCCGCCGATGATTATTACTGCATCTCAAAGGACTGGACAAGGATATGCGGTTTACTGCCCTTTAAGGTCAGACATATCAGCATGGTCCTCTCCGACATGGTCCGCAAGGGTCGTATAAACCCCGAGAAGTTTCTCAATACAAGGGTCACGTACGAAGATCCCTGTCATTTGGGCAGGGGTATGAATATCTATGAAGACCCGCGCATTGTCTTAAGATCCATCCCAGGCCTTGAGCTTATTGAGATGTATCCAACCGCGCATGGTGCTTGGTGTTGTGGAAATTGCGGAGGCCTTCCGCAAAGCGATCCTGAACTCTCGATTAAATTGGGTGAACGCAAGCTTTCACTGGTGGCAGAAACCGGGGCAAATATTATTGCCACGGCCTGCCCGGAGGTCAAGGTCCACATGCAAGAGGTTATCAGGCATGCAGGTAAGGATTACCAAGTCAAAGATGTCTCCGAGCTCATAGCCGAATCTATGGAGGTATAACCATGAAACATAGCAGTGATTTTGATTTCATCAAGGTAGTAGATGAATTGGAGAAGGTGGATCTGTCGCCCCTGATTCTGCCAATGCTGAAGGTCATTGATCCACTCGCGGAGGTGTTTCCTGAAGGATATATCAAAAGGCTTCTTGGTCGCTTAAGACCCAAAGAGGGGCAGTTTGATTTTCTTTACAGGGTTGCCCCTATGATGCCCGGCGCCATCAGGGTGGCAGGCAAGGTGGCATCCATCAGGATAGTTGGCGTTGTCCTTAATCTCTTTGCAGAGGTTATGTCCGGGATTCTCAAGGTGACCCTGCCCGTGGCAGGGATAATCGCACGCATACTAAGGCCTGTTGGTGTGTTTGTCGTCAGTAGTCTCAAGAGGCGTTTGCAAGGTAGATAAGCAGAAAGTTTATATCATATAGGGGGATAAAATTTATGAGTAAGGAAAGGGTGGCCTTGTTTGGGGCCTCGGGTACTATGGGCTTTGAAGCCTTCAAAGAGTTATGGAGAAGAAGGGTAAAATACGACATTGTGATCTTGGTGCGCCCTTCCGAGAAGAACAAGAAGCTTTTTAGAAGATATGAAGAAAAGTCGGGTATTGTCCCTACCCCGGGCAAGGGCATAGTGGAGAATAACGGGTTTAAGATCGTCTGGGGAGATGCCACAAATTATACGGACGTAGAAGAGGCGATCACCGGGGTTGACTGGGTGTTTGACGCAATGGCCTATATCTCGCCCCAGGCCGACTACTATCCTGATATGGCCAAGGCGGTCAACACGGATGGTATAAAGAATATTGTGCGTGCGATAGAGGTCCAGCCCAATGGAAAAGAGCATATAAGACTGGCCTATACAGGGACTGTAGCCGCAACGGGCGACCGTCTGCAGAGCATACACTGGGGCAGGGTCGGTGATCCGTTCAAGCCGTCTATCTTTGACTATTATGCGGTAACCAAGATTGCGGGTGAAAGAGCGGTCTTAGAGTCCAATATCAAGCATTGGGTGTCTCTAAGGATGACATACATCATACCCACAGATGCCAAGGAATATCTCAGCCTTGTAGACCCGATCATGTTTCACCAGCCCATCGATTCATTTATGGAAAATGTTACGGCCAGGGATGCAGGCTATGGTCTTATAAATTGTCTCGATATACCGGATGATTCTGATTTCTGGCGCAGGACCTACAATATGGGCGGCGGGCCAAAGATGAGGTGCACATTCTATGACAATATGAATATAACCTATCGTGATGTCATGGGGATGTCCGGTGTTGAGGCGTGTACAGAGAGAAGGTGGTTTGCCTTGAGAAATTTTCATATGCAGTATTATGAAGACAGCCATATTCTTAATGATTATCTTCACTATTGGAGAGATTCACTAGGAGACTGGAGGGATGATTTTAAGAAGGGCATGCCTGTTTACATGAAGGTTGCGGCCTTTTTGTGCAAAAATATCCCACCCTTTAGAATGCTGGTCGAGAAGGCAACATATAGTACGCTTAGAAAACTGGCTGAGAATCACAAAAACGGGACTGTCTACTGGTACAAAAACCGCAATGACATGCGGATAAGTGCCTTTTTTAAGGACTATAAGACCTACGAATCAATTCCTGATTGGGGTGTGGACATGCCGCAGATGAACCCTGAGCCTGAGTGGCACAGGCTGGATCATGGGTATGATGAATCCAAGGAGGCCCTTGATTTGGATGACCTTAAGGGCGCGGCAAAGTTCAGGGGAGGTAAGTGCCTGTCTAAGAAGTGGAATGGCGACATGTTTGAGACCCTGGAATGGGAATGTGCCTTTGGCCACAAATTTAAGGCCAAGCCCAATACCATACTTAAGGCAGGCCACTGGTGCCCTGAGTGTATATCACCTCCATGGAATTATGATGAACAGGCCAGAGTAAATCCGTTTTTTGCTCAGGTGTGGTATCCGAATCACGACAAGGATGAGGACAATTATTACCCGGCGGATTGCGTGCGGGATATCGCCGGAGCAGACAAGGACTGAGCAGATAAAAGGAGGCATAATCTTGGCAAAAGAAATTAAGAGGATGGAGGCTGATGTGGTCATAGCAGGCGCAGGCCCTGGTGCACCTGGAAGGCCTCCTGCACTCACGGTCGTCACCCTTGGCAAACGCCTTGCCAGGCACTTGGAGACATTGGTTTGAAGGCAAGTGGATATGCCAGAGAGCTGAGATAAATTTAAGGTCCAACTATGAGGAGGAAGGAATGAAATGAAGAGAGCAAAACAGATCTTGATGTTGACTATTATAATGGTGATGGTCATCCCGAGCATTGCCTTGGCATTAATGACTGACAAGGACGGCAGGTGGCATCTGATGGGTAAACTAAAACCACAGGCCACATTTCGCACAGAGGATGTACCGGACAACAATCCCATACCTATTAAGGCAGGCGATATGATTAGCCAGCGTAACCTGCTGATGTTGGAGTTCAAGCACGATATTGGCGAGGTGTGGCATGGTATAGACATGGCGTATTATCTTCAGGGCAGGGCCTTTTACGATGGTGTGTGGGATTATGGCCCGCATATATTTTCAGATAATAACACACGATCCAGATATTGTCTGTGTGACGCAGCAAAATCAGGCATCAAGAACAGGCACCAGATTAAGGATTTTAAATGGGATGCCGAGTTTTTCGACGTCTATGTCGACCTTACCTCAGGGCCTTTGTTTGCCCGCATAGGCAGACAGTCTATGTCCTGGGGTGAGATGAGTACCATCCGTATCCTGGATGGCACCAATCCCATGGACACATCCTCATTATCTGTCGATCTGCTTGAGAGGTTGATTCCCCTTTGGATGGCGAGGCTGAATCTGGCCTTTGATTTTGTCGGGCCATTTGAGTCACTGTCTGTTCAGACATATTATATACCTGGGAAGATAGACAATACCTATCAAGAGGATATGATTGACGGATCAGCCGTAATACCTACCATAGGCCGGGATATGTGGTATGACAGGGATGATCCATGGTCCATGATCAGCCTTAAGGATTTGATGTATCAGGTTGATGATGACTTGGAAGATGACCGATATGGTGTCAAGATCGGCGCACAGATAGGAGGGGTAGACGCCAACCTTGCTTATTACCGCATGTACTCTGATATGCCGGTCCCGCGGGTTAATATTGATAAGTTTAGCACTATCCATGTAGACCATACGCTTGATCTCACCAATCCCTTGAAATCCGTCATGGGCGACCAGTTGATGGAGGTGGTCCTTACAAGGGACACAGTAGATGTATATGGTGGAAGCTTTAATTATCAATGGGATTTGATTAATACGGTTGTCCGTGGCGAGGCCGCTTTTTTTAAGGACGTGCCAAAGATGACACCAGGCACCATACCTGACATGGTAAAGGCGCTTGCCCCTAAGATAGACCTGGGGGACTTCGGCAGTATCGATGAACTTATTCAATACATTAGCTTTAAGGATGCCAAAGGCAGAGACCCTATGATAATGAAACTGCCCTTTACCTGCGGTGAGATTCTCAAAAACGATATCATTAAGTATGGTATTGGCTTTGATAAGTGGTTCAAGATTCCCCTTATAAGCCCGTCGGACTTCATGTGTTCACTTGAGTATGTGGGAAGCAAAAACCTTGACTACAAGAAAAACACTATTATACTGCCATGGTCTTCTCCCTGGGATGATAACATGGATGGATATTATGACGTTACCTGGGAGGAAGAATACAGCAACACGTTTATCTTTATAACCACCACCAATTATCTTACAGGCGATCTGGCCGCTCAGCTGGTAGCTATGTATGAGGTGGAACCCAAGGCCCTGGTATTGATCCCTTCTGTGAAATATTCATGGCGTAGTCTTGACTTTTATGTTTCATATTTCATGACGAAATCTGAGGGATATGAGGGCACCTTGGGTATGCTTGATTCCCGTGATGAAGCAACATTCAGCATTACATACAACTTCTAATAGACAAGGACTACGATGGAAAAGATTTGCCTATTCAGGGTGTAAAGATTTTCCATTAAGGAGATCTTTATAGGCTACAAAGATAAACTGTTTAATTATCTTTTGTGAATTTAAGGGGTTACGATAACATTTTAAAAGGTATGCCTCTTGCAATAAAGATATATAATCCATACAAAGGGAGGCAAAAAATTTATTTTCCTTATGTATGTGTGATTAAAAGGCAAAATAAATTTACAGGAGGGCATAATGAATAGATTTTTTAGGATTGCCGCTTTCTTATCGGCAATCTTGGTGACGGGCATATTGTTTGGCTGCGGGTCGGCTCAGGATGACCATTATGATAACTTGGCAATAACAGAGTCCATCTACGATGCTGGTGAGTCGGTCAGCGCCCTTGGCTATGCTGAGGCCCAGCCTATTGAGCTCTATATAAAAGGTACGGATGGCTTTGGATCTGTATCAAACGGTGATTATGTGAGCCCTGGCACGCACACGCTTGGCGTATCTGTTTCTCCCAGGTTTTTAGATGGAGAGCCCATGGATCAGCGGGTATTCTTAAGCAATGGCGGCTGGGATTGGAATGTAGAGGCCTCCTTTGATGAGAATAGCGGTTTGTATGTGTGTGATTTTGATTTCCCCAATTCTGATACGTATCTGACATATCCCATACTCATTCAGGTCATATATCCGGACAAAAAGGCGTCCAAAGAAAAATTTGTTGTGACAACCAAACCCAATCTCACGCCCAAAGACGGTAACTTAGTAGATCAGGGCATTGGTTTTACCTTGGCCGCGGCGTTGATGGGTGGGTTAAAGGACGTTATAAACCCGATGATAGGAGAAATGATGCCTGCCATGGCAGGGTTAGATGTCAAGTCCTTAAACCCTGCGGTAAACAGTGATAAAGGGGTATTAAATATCGGTCTGGGTCTTGCCAACATGGATGCGACTCTGATTAATACGGATATAGGGCTGTATGATACATATAATGAAACAAGGGAATTGACCATTGGTATCGAATATCTGGGATGGGGTAAGAATATTCCTGCTAACATACTTAACTTGTTCTTGAATCTGTTTGGGCTGAAGATTCCCATAATGCCCCTGGGTTTTGAACTCCAGGGTATGATCGATGGCCTGCTTGAATCTGAGTTTTTAGATATAGGTGCTATGTTGGGTGGGAGCAGTCCCATAGGTGATAGCCCCATGGTGGAGGGCCTGCTGGGAGATCTTGAGATCACGACCGAGGAGACCCTTTTGTTAAACATATTCGGTCTTCCCAATGATACAGATGAGCATTTTGCAGCAATTGGGGGCGCTTTATATGTAGCCAACACGGCAGATGTTAAGGATGGGGATGGCAATTTCTCATGGCCCGAGGTTGCAATCGACTCCTCTGCCCCAGGGATTTTCATCGACAGGATCAAGAGCGATGATATCGATATGGGAATCGCCTTATCTCAATATAATCTCAACCAGGTGCTCAAGGGCTTGGCGAGCTCATTATCTATTACAATAGGCGGTCTTCAAGATGTCATACCCTTGATTGGGCCAGAGGATGCAGATAATTCCCTGGATCTTGTCATGAGTCTCAATCCGGGCGGTATTGCCCTTGATATGAAGGATCGAAATGCCATTCGTGTGGCGGTAAATGGGGTGAGTATTAAATTTGTAGAGGCGGAGCAAATCAAGGCCGATTTGTCCGCGGACCTGTGTCTTGATATGACTGTGGATATCGGGATAGAAGATGGAGAGCCAGTGCTTCATATGGAGATCATGCCTGTCGAGGAGCTTTGTCATCTGCATGTCATGAAAGACGATATGAATCTCGGCATACTGGATCACAGCGAACTTATCATGCTCGTATTCAATATGCTGGGTGTGTCCGGTGAGCCCATGGCCATATCCCTGCCGCTTTCCACCATGGGTATAATAACCCATGGCGATCCAGGCTGGGTCAAGTACGATGGTATGGGCAACTGTTTTTTGGGCCTGGCAGTGGACAGTCTAGACCTCGACGCCTTGCCCATGGACATCAGCGGCTGCTTTATATCCACGGCTGGTTATTGATAGTCTGTCAATCCTTTTCATCCTTTGCTCAATCCGTCTTCGCGTACACTTCCTGCTTCGTTTTCAACTTCCGACTTCGCTTTCAGCTACGACGGACAAGTCTCCGGATGAGAAGATGCGGGTTCACTTCCCCTTAAGCTTGCTTAAGGGGTTCATACCATTGATTAATGGGTCGCCCCTGAGATGCGGCATAATATATTAATAATATGATAGGTATAGAGATATTTTAGTGGAATGAATTGCCGGGAAATGGTAGGATTTGTCTGAAACCCTGCAGAAAAGGTTCAAAAAATACGTTGTGTGTATTGGAAAGCCGATGTCGTGGGATGAGGTAGATAATAAGATTGACAATTTCGTAAAAAGTCCATTATACCCCTTAACCGTCATTCCGGCGGAAGCCGGAATCCAGTCTTTTCAAGTAGTTGCAGATCATCTGGACTCCGGTTTTCACCGGAGTGATGACTTTTTACGAATGCGTCAAGATTGTATCATTACACATAGGGAAGTCTTATTATGAGTAAGAGACATTTCCTTGATCACTTTCTCAATCCAAAGAGTATTGCCTTGATCGGGACAGTAAAGGAAGGATGGTTTTTCGGTGGCGGGGTTATAATCAAGGACCTTTTTACCTTTCCTTATAAAGGGACTATCTATCCCATTAATCCATCTTTGAAGGAGACCATGGGGATTAAGGTATTTCCAAATATTAAGGAGGTGCCGGGGCGCATCGAGCTTGCTGTTATCATGACATCTTACAAATATGTTCCGCAGGTGATGAGGGAATGTGGTGAGAAAGGGGTTAAAGCTGTTGTGGTGGTTTCAGATGGCTTTGGAGAGATAGGGGCTGAAGGAAGAAAACGGCAGGATGAGCTGGTTGAGATAGCCAGATCCTTCAAGATGCGCATTATAGGTCCTAATACTGTGGGGGTTGTTGATAATATAAAAGGGGTTAGCACAATACCGTATGAAAAGGGATATGACGCCATAAAAAAGGGATCTTTATCTATTATATCCCAGACAGGGATATATGGTCCCCAGGCGCTTCCTTTTGATGATTATACATTCGGGATAAACAAGATCTTTGATTTAGGGAATATGTGTGACGTAAATGAGACAGACTGCCTTGAATATCTTGAAGAAGATGAAGATACAAAGGTGATCTCCATGTACATTGAGAATATTAAAAAAGGGAGAGCCTTTATAGATGTGGCAAAAAGGGTTTCTAAGAAAAAGCCGGTTTTATGTCTTAAGTCAGGCAAATCAGCAGATGCTGCCAGGGCTGTGGCATCTCATACGGGCTCGATGGCTGGAGACGATATGATCTATGATGGGATTTTTAAACAAACCGGGGTCGTAAGGGTAGATGAGTATGAAGATCTCTTGGATTGTGCCAAGGCATTCATATATCAGCCACTTCCAAAGGGGAATCGTCTTGGCATCATTACGTTGTCAGGCGCTAACAGCATCTTGACCATAGATGATGCTAAGAGACATGGACTTGTGCTTGCAGATATATCTGAGGAAAGTAAAAGGCAACTCAACCAAATCAATCCCTTGCTTGGTAGAAACCCTGTTGACCTTGGGCCGGCTACTGCTGCTTTTGGACTTGAAATATTTAACTTTTATACAAGGTGTATAGATATCTTTATGCAGGATAATAATGTCGATTCCATCTTTGTGGTCCTTTATGCGACTAGTATCCTAAGGCCTGAATATTACAGGGAAGCCTTTAAGGCCGTTAGCAAAAAGAATACAAAACCCATAGTGATATGGTCTTATGGTACAAAAGAAAGATATAACAGAGAATTGGCCTTGATTGCAGAGGGGTACAGTATTCCTCATTATATTACCTCTCCCAAGGCAATAAAGGCCTTGGGGTGTATGACTAAATATGCGAGATGGATAGACTCCAGGGCATGAAGTAAAGGGGGTACGTTCCTCGAACGTTCTTTGCCTTTGGCAGAAGGGCAAAAGGCCCATACAATGATTGTCAGTAGCCCGTTGTTCGTTGTCCGTTGTAAAATCTCCAGAATTGTCTTCTCGACTGTCGACTATTCTCATTCACCCAACACCCAAAACTCAACACCTTTTTCACTCTTTACTATTCACTGTTTACTATTTACTTTTCATATAACATGCTTTATCTTTCCCCTATGGATTGGGACAGTATCATAGAGGCATATCCGCAAAGCAAGGAAGATATACTCAAGGCAAAGGGGATCAGGGAGAAGGCGGGGAAGATCCTAGAAGGGCTATCCATTCCGAAAATTGATACCTCAAGAGATAAAGATGCTAAGGCAGGGATATTGAATAAGGATATGATACCTGTTGATACTATGGCCGGTATATGTAAGGGCCTTCTGGAGGATATGTTTGGGGTTTCTCCAAAATGGGATATAGCAGATGCAATAAAAAAATTTATATCACAGCGACATGTCCCAGAGGTTAAGGGTCAAGATGATGTTATAGTGCACATGGTGATAAGTGCTGTGGTAAAGGGGTATATGGGCATCTTTAGGCAGCACAATAAGGATTTAGTCCCAAAGGAGTGGCGAGAAGGTATGTGTCCTTTTTGTTCCTCATATCCTAAGACAGCCTTTGACTCTGAAACGGGGAGGACTCTATCTTGTGCAATATGCGGGCATAGCTGGTCTTTTCCCAGGATCAAGTGCCCATTTTGCAACAATACAGATCATACTTCATTGGGTTATTTTGAGGCAGATGGCATTGATGGAGTCAGGGTATATTATTGCAGGATATGTAACCATTATATAAAGGTCACAGATTTAAGGGTAACAGATGCCAAGGACCCGGAGACTCAAGATATATTCACCCTTGAGATGGATGAACTTGCTATAAAAGAAGGATTTAAGGAAAATTTATAAAGCCCAGGATCCGGACTGATTACCTTATCTTTTTTGTAAACTGTCATGGTTGTAAGGCAGGCACAATCAAACATGAAAATACCCATCCCTCCTTGAGGGGTAACACCCCCCCTCCCCCCCCTCAAGGGGGGATTAAATAGGGGGGCAGGAGAACATCCCCCTTTGAAGGGTGACGTTATTGGACGGGATCTAGCAAATTCCCCCTTTGAAGGGTGACGTTATTGGACGGGATCTAGCAAATTCCCCCTTTGAAGGGGGCCAGGGGGATGTTATTGAAGGGGTACCCCCCCTCAAGGGGGGGAATAAGATCACGGCAATACAGCCCGCTGCCTTAAGCGGGCCGATGAGCCAGGCCCCTACAAAACTTTGTGCCTATTCTCATATAAACATCCTTGAGCGATCCACGCTCACAACGAAAGATGAAAAGCTCTCAGCCTCTAGCATTCAGCACTCAGCTTAAAGAGGGGCTTCATTTTCCTTTTACTCTTAATTTTCTGCTTGTCCTTGGGCATGAACTCGTCTAAATCTTATTCTTTACTGAATGCTGAATATCTGATAGCTGATAGCTGTTTTCATATAAAGCTTATTTCTTATCCAGAACTTCTCTTATTTTCCGAGAGAGTCCCTTCATATTGAAGGGTTTTTGTATAAAGCCAGTGCATCCGCGTTTTAATATTGTTTTTGCCTGGCCATTTATACTGTATCCGCTTGAAAGCAGGACTTTTATATCCGGGTTTATCTCCTTCAGTCGGTCATAGAGATCCCCTCCGCCCATCTCCGGCATGATCATGTCTAGGATGACCACATCGATCTTGTCCTGATTTTTCTTGTACACATCGATGGCCTTCTTCCCATCCTTGGCTGTCAAGACCTTGTATCCCATGTTTTCCAGCATCTCTTTCCCAATATCAACAATCATTTCTTCATCATCTACTAAAAGCACGGTCTCGTTCCTTGGTAAGACATCTTCAGTCAGGGCCTTTTTTTCTATGACCTTTTTATCCGATGCCGGCAGATAGATGTTAAAGGTGGTACCAATCCCCTCTTCGCTGTATACATTGATGATGCCGCCATGATTTTTTATGATGCCGTGGGCAGAGGCCAGCCCCAACCCTGTGCCCCTGCCCATCTCCTTGGTGGTAAAGAACGGCTCAAAAATCCTTTGCCTTGTTGCCTCATCCATACCAACCCCGGTATCTGTGATGGATATCTTTATATAGCTGCCGGGGGCCATATTATATGTCTTCACATAGGTTTCATCTAGGTTGACGTTTTTTGTCTCAATATAGAGTTCTCCGCCTCTTGGCATGGCCTGCCATGCATTCACATAGAGGTTTAATAATACCTGTTCAATCTGAGTCTGATCCACATCCACTATCCAGATGCCTTCCTGATATTTGCATGAGACAGTGAGCTCCTTTTTGGTGCGAGCAAACATATCAGAGCTCCTCTTGATGAGATCATTTATATCAGCCGGTCTTACCTCATATTTTCCGCCCCTGGCAAAACCCAAAAGCTGCATGGTAAGCTCTGCCCCACTTTGAACAGATTGCTCAATGGTTTTCAGCCTTTTATAGTGAGGATGAGTTGAATCACAATCCAAGAGCATCAAGGAGGCATTACCCTGAATACCCATGAGCAGGTTATTAAAGTCATGGGCAATGCCGCCTGCCAGGGTGCCTATGGCCTCCAGCTTCTGGGCTTGCTGGAGCTGTGCCTCTATCTTTCTTCGCTCGGTCACGTCACGGGAAATGATCCTGAATCCGACAGGTTTCCCTTCTGAATCCCTTATCAGCGAAACAGACATTTCGACTATCATTATGCCCCCGTCTTTTTTGATGATTTCATAGTCTATCACCTTTGCAGGTCTCTCTGTACGATAGATCTCACTAAAGATTTGATACATCTTTCTGGCGGTCTCCGGGGTGGTGTAATCCCGATTATTCATACCTACCAATTCATCTCTGGTATATCCTGTCATTCTCCACACCGAATCATTGAAAAAGGTAAAGTTGCCTTTGAGATCAACCTCGGAATAGCCCTCTTCCATAGTTTCAATGATGGTCCGGTACTTTTCCTCGCTTGCTCTCAAGGCCTCCTCGGAGCGCTTGCGGTCGGTGATATCCAGGATTTGAGACACTGTTTGTATATTTCCCGCCAAATCTTTGGTCACAGCAGAACTGATTTCCACCCGCCTCTTTTTGCCGCCTTTACGGACTATGTTGAATTCGTATCTGGGGGGCGGAGACTCACCCCTTCGTCTGAGGACATATCTATCTCCAACGATTTTCTTGGCCTCTTCATCAAGAAACTCCCGAAAATCATGACCGATTACCTCCTCACGCGGATAGTCCAGCATTCTGCATAGTTTATCATTTACATAGGTGAACCTGTATGCATCATCCACGATAAGGATCCCTGCGTGAGAATTTTCCACTATGGAACGGAATTTCTGCTCAGATTCCAGTAGCGCCTCTTCAGAACGCCTGCGCTCAATAGCATTCCCTATAATTTCTGAGGATATGCGGAGAAGCCTCATATCATAATCTTCCCACTGTCCAAATTGTGTGATATTGTCAAGGCCCATGAATCCGGCAAGTTTCCCTCCTATATATAAAGGTAATACCAGAACTGATTTTATTGATTGCCTTTCAAGGATTTCCTTTTCAGCTCTTGCCTCTTTGGGCATCGTTGAGACATCTGCAATATGGATATCCTTTCCTTTACGAAGCCTTTTCATCCACCATGGAAAGGTGTCGGTAGGGAGATCCTGGAGGGTATCTATCTCTGCACTCACCCCTTTAGCACACCATTCGTTGGTGTTGCTCATCGTGGATGTGTCTTTGCTGAAGATGAAGATATATGCCCGACTCGCATGGCTTAATCTACCCATGTCACCAAGTGCGGCATTAATGGCATTATCAACGTCAGAGACACCCACGAACCGAGACGATATAGTAGAAATGACTTTTTCAAATGCCAATCTGTTTTTGATGGTGTTTTCTGCCTGTTTGCGCTCGGTGATGTCCAGAACGACTTCAATTACTTTATCAATGGTTCCATCTGGATTTGGAAATGGAGCCGAAAGCAAGGCATAATTCTTTTCGTCAGAGGCTGTTAATTCAATACTTTCCACCTGATTATCTTTTATTGCTTTGGTCATAGGACAGAAACCACAGGGTTTTTTTAGCCCCATAAAGTGTTCGTAACATAATTTTCCAGTGAGGCTACCAAACCTTTTTTCTAAGACCTGATTTTGAAACAGGACATTATAATCAGTCCCAACAATATCAATACCAATATCTGTATGAGTCAAGCCATCTATAAGGGATTGCAATTTGTCTCTTTCTGATTTTAATGCATCCCCCCTCTGTTTGCGCTCTGCCGCCGATGCCTTTAGTTCAGCAATCCTTTGCCGCGCTTCTGAGAGTTCTTTTATGAGTTGCTCCTTGGTTTTATCCGTATTCTTCGTCTTGAATCTCCTAAATCAGGCAGGGATCGGATGGCATATCAAGGTGTACATTTCAGCCGAGCCACGATGATAGGCATATATACATAAATAATATGATAGCATTAGTCAAGGATATTCCATACATGCACTTATCGGTGCCGGATCAGTCGTCTTTTGGAGATGTCTCGTTTGCTACTGGTTGTTGCCTATTAATCACATACGCAATCCATATACTCACTTCATAAAGCGCCATCAAGGGCAGTGCCAGCAATACCTGGCTTATTACATCAGGGGGCGTGAGTATGGCTGCCATGATAACAACAATTAAAATTGCGTATTTCCTTTTTCTGCTTAGCATATGGTAGTTTACTATCCCCATCTTGGCCAGGAAAAATACAATTACAGGCAGTTCAAATGTGAGCCCGAAGGCTAAAAGGAGTTTTGTAACCAGGGTTAAATATTCTCTAAGGGTGGGCAGCGCATATATATGATCAGTAGAGAAACCTAAAAAGAATCTGAAACCGAACGGAAATACAATATAAAACGCAAAGCTTGCACCTAAGAGAAAGAATACAGAGGCAGATATCACAAAAGGCAGCATATACTTCTTTTCTTTTTCAAATAAGCCAGGCACAACAAATTTCCATAGCTGATAAAATATTACAGGGATTGCCACCACGACTCCGGCAAAGAATGAAACCTTCAGGTAAGTCAAAAAGGCCTCTGGAAGTGATGTGTAGATAAGGTGAGAGTCTTCTGGCATAACCTTTATAAGGGGTGAGACCAGAAAATTAAATATTTGTTTAGAAAAGGCGTATGAACACACAAATCCAATCCCGATAGCTAAAAGACTCTTTATTATACGCCACCTGAGTTCTTCAAGATGATCGGTTAATGGGAGCCTTTCATCAGACAATCTTCAACCCTCTATCTCATCTGGGTTATACTGATCCTTGCTGGAGTCATCCGAATCCGAAGGTTCTCCCTCATTTGCATCGAGTTTGTCTTTTGTGTTGTTTTCTTGGGTAGTGTCACTTGCTGTTGTTTTTTCCGGCGGTGTATCTTTTATATCAGATACTATATCGATCTCTTCTTTTAACTCACGAGTGGCCTTTTGGAAATCCCCAAAGGCCTTTCCCAGAGTCCTTGCAAGGTCCGGCAGTTTTTTCGGGCCTAATATAATCAAGGCCAATATAAGGATTAATAATAGTTCCTGGGTGCCTATGCCAAACATAGGTATGATCTTATAGAAGTTTTTCTATCTTGTGTCAAACGACAACGTGTCAAACGTTAAAACGTGTAGACTCTAGTTGTTTTTCTTTATTCGATTGGCGGACTATTGACGTTATGCATTTTGTTTTTTCAGATCGTTTAAGACCTTTAATGTCTTTACCCTGGTTTTTTCAATGTTGCTGCTATTGTCGATGATGATCGTTGCAACCCCCCTTTTTTTCTCTATAGACATTTGTGAGTTTATCCTGGCCATTGCGTCTTTTTTTGATAAGTGATCCCTTTTAATGAGCCTCTCTAACTGTATGTCTTCTGGGGTATAGACGACAATCACATCGGGTAGTATTTTATGAAGGTCTGTCTCTATCAGAAGGGGTATATCTAAGATAATAATAGCATCCGGCGTATGTTTTTTTATAGTAGACATCCTTCTGTCTAGCTCTTCAAAGACCTTCGGATGTACTATGTTGTTCAAGTCCTCCTTTTCGGCTGCATTGTTAAATATGATATCACCCAAGACCTTTCTATCGATCTCGCCTTCCGGGCAAAGCGCTTGTTTTCCAAAATGCTCCACAATCTCTTTCCATGCAGGTAGCCCCTTTCTTACCACATCACGGGCGATTTCATCTGCATCTATTACTATGGCGCCTGCCTTCCTAAGTATGGATGCAACAGTAGATTTTCCTGTAGCTATCCCGCCCGTAAGCCCGGCAATAACCAAGATTTACCTCCTATGACAGATACATTTCTTCCTGTGGATGCCCCATCCCCGCGGTATGAAAAAAACAGATCCTTATAACATGATGTACAAATTTTAAATGTATGGATCTTATGAAATGGTATGCCTGATAAGTGTGCTTGATAAGATGCTACCTCCCACAGGTCTATGTAATAAGAGCCGTTTATGCGCCTGTTTAATGTAGGGCTGATCTTTTTCCCAATAGTATAACTTACCTCAAAACAGCATGGGCCTATGGCTGGCCCAAGGAAGATTTCGATATCTCTTGCCCCCATGTCCTTCATAACCCCTATCCCATTTTTTACAATACCCTTGGAAAGACCTCTCCATCCTACGTGGATTGCTGCTATTATATTTCCACCAGATCCCCATGCAAGGACAGGTAAACAATCTGCTGTCCTTACGCACAAGATCTTGTTTGGATCTCTTGATACGATGCCATCTGCATCCGGTATATCTCCCCCTGTTACATCTTCTGAAGTAATAATACGATCAGAATGCATCTGATTTAGTACGTAGATATCCTGCCTTGGGAGCATATCTTTCAGCCTTGATGCGATGGCGGCTGGACTAGGATCTACCCCTTGAGTTGTCTCCTTTGTGCAGAATACACCTTTTGTCAATTTTGGTCGCTCCCCCTCCAGTCTTCAATGCCTTCCATAGTTTAAGTTGTTGAATATACCTCAATGGAGTTGTGTGTTACAAGAGGCAAAAGCCCCTAATAACATGATAGGGTGGGTATATCCTAAAGCCAGAGGGGAATATAAGGGCTTTATATGAAAATAGTGAACAGTGAAGAGTAAAAAAAGGTGTTGAGTTTTGGGTGTTGGGTGATTAAGAATAGTCGAGAGTCGAAAAGACAAAAGATAAAAAAATAGTTTCATGGGAAATGTAGGGGCATCCCTCATCGGCCCGCTTAAGGGAAATATGCCCTACATCAACATCC
>Ga0210003_1000266_pt1 | contig 46637 bp, 38 predicted proteins | sample LantaG_FD_182804 | JGI IMG/M metagenome (GOLD analysis project Ga0210003, IMG submission 182804) | Deep subsurface microbial communities from Baltic Sea to uncover new lineages of life (NeLLi) - Landsort_02402 metaG (SPAdes) (version 2) | ecosystem: Environmental > Aquatic > Marine > Oceanic >... | reverse complement strand
AAAGAGATTGAAATACAGCGCATTGAGTTTTGTCCTTCGTGCCACGGCATCGGTAGTCAACCGGGGACAAACCCCCAAACCTGCCCAGAGTGTCGAGGAGCAGGACAGGTAAGAAAAGTTCAACAGAGCATTTTTGGCCGCTTCAGCCACATTACTACCTGCCCCCGATGTAAGGGCAGCGGCACTATAATAACCAACCCCTGTTCCCAATGTCATGGAAGGGGAAAGATTAAGGTAAAGCGCAAGCTAACAATAGATATTCCCGCCGGTGTGGATGATGGCTATCAGATGCAACTTAGAGGTGAGGGGGATGCTGGCTTATATGGAGGAGCGCCCGGTGACCTCTATATCGACCTTTTAGTCAGGCCACACCCCTTATTCCACAGAGACGGCATCGACATTCTTTGCGAATTACCCATAAATTTTGCCCAGGCTGCTCTGGGAGATGAAATCGAGGTGCCCTCTTTAGACGGGAAGACAAGCCTGAGAATACCGCCAGGCACCCAAAATGGAAAAACCCTCCGCCTTAAAGGCAAGGGGGTGCCACAGCTTAACGGCAAGGGGGAAGGAGACCTACTGGTAAAAGTTGTGATAGTTACTCCGCAACATCTAGATGGGAAACAACGACAGCTCTTCCAGGAGTTAGCTAAGACCTTGCCTCAAACGAAGCTATCCTGAGATATTTATCCTGTCATCCTGAGGCTTTTAACGAGGTTAACTTACCGAAATCAGCCAGCGCTTCAGTTGCCGGCAAGTTTTCAAAAAGGACTTGATAAATAAGATTGATAATAGGAGTTTGCAAATTCAACTTCTGAATTATTTGATGAACTGCCATAGCCGTATTAACCCCTTCAGCAACCTGTGACATAGAAGCAGTTATTTCTTTCAGGGATCGCCCTTTAGCCAACTCATAACCAACATAATGATTTCGGCTCAAAGTGCTAGCGCAAGTGGCCATCAAGTCACCTAAACCAGCTAACCCATAAAAGGTACTAGACTTAGCTCCCAGGGCCACCCCCGAGGAAATAACCTCAGCCCAACTCCAGGTGACAAAAGCAGCCTTAGCATTGTCGCCCAGGTTCAAGCCATCAATCATTCCCGCACCTAAAGCTACAATATTTTTCAGGGCTCCTCCCAATTCTACGCCGATGACATCATCAGTGGTAAACAGAGAAAATTCGGGCGAACCCATCAAATCTCGCACTCTTTCAGCTACAGTTATGTCCTGTGCAGCCACCATTGAAGCAGCAGGCAGGCCCAGAGCAATTTCCCTGGCTAAATTGGGGCCAGAGAGAACACAGATATGCTGTTTTAAAGCGGGGGCAATTTCCTCTGCCATTACCTGAGACATTCTCTTGCCACTATCCACCTCTAACCCTTTGGCAGCACTCACCAACAGCATTAAGTTGGTTAAGTAGTCTTTAGCTAGAGCGACATTTTGTCGCAATTTCTGCGAGGGAACCACCCAGATTACAAGGTCAGACCCTTTCAGCGCTTCCTCAATACGACTGGTAGAAGAATAGCTATATAATTTCCTGTTCAGCCCCTCAGCTTCTACTTGGCTGCGCGCCCACAGCCTTACCTCCACCCCCTTGCTGCTCAGCAAAGCAGCTAAAGTATTACCCCAAGTGGTATTCCCTATGATGGTAGCTTTAGGCATGGCTTAAGATTAGCTTGCATTCCCCCCTCACCATAGTTGGCGCTCTGTGCCTTGCTGTAATCGCTTTACATTGTCGCGATGCTGGTAGGCAAGAAAGGCTATAGCTGCTAAGCCATAAGCTAGATAAATTGGGGGGGAACTATAACTAATAGTCAAAGGCACCAACAAACACCAAGCAGCTACGGCTCCCAGAATGGAGCCTTTGGACATTTGCCGGCTACGCAGCGCCGATATAGCAAGTACTTCAGTTCCAAATATAGCAACTGGTGGAGAAATGATAAATAATGTACCAAAGTAGGCAGCTACACCGCGACCTCCTTTAAAGCTGGCAAATACAGGCCAGTTATGTCCTGCCACGGCTGCCAGACCAGCCATAACTTGAGCTATATGCCAGTACTGGAGGGATACGCTTCCAATGGTCAAGATACCGCTATCTACAATCACTTTAGCCAGCAGGACTGCTCCCGCAGCTTTAAACCCATCAAGGAGTAGGGTTAAAACGCCAATCCTGGTCCCTACGGTTCGCATTACATTAGTGGCGCCAGTTTTGCCACTGCCATATTTTCTGACATCAATGCCACCCTTGAGCTTACCTATGAGCAGGCCGAAGGGAATAGAGCCCAGAAGGTAACCAACAATCGCCACAGCAATAAACCTGGCAACTATCATGTTTTCACCACCTTAATATTCCTATTGCTTTTGCGCCTGGCCTTAGCAAAAATCAACCGCAAAGGGGTGCCACGAAAACCAAAACTACCACGAAGTTTATTTTCCAGATAACGCTGATAAGAAAAGTGAACTAGGCGCGGGTCATTAACCTGCAAGATGAAGGTTGAAGGCCTGGATTCACCTTGATAAGCATGAGCAATACGCAACTGTCTGGAGCCCACACGAGGTGGAGGATGGTCTTCTACTGCTTGTTTGACAACCATATCAACCATCTCACTTGGTATATGTTTTTGTCTTTCCTGCCATACTTGCCAGGCCTGGGGTAAAACCTTGTCTATATTGTGCCCCAGCTTGGCGGAAATGTAAAGAGCAGGCACATAGGATATAAACTTAAGCCGTTGTTCCATGTATCGCTCGAATTCTCGTCTCTGCACCTGACGAATGAGATCCCATTTGTTAACCACCAATATCATGCCCTTGCCAGCTTCTATGATATAGCCAGCGATGTGCGCATCCTGGGCAGTAATAAATTCGCTGGCATCGATTATCAGCAAAGCAACATCGCATCGGTTAATAGCTTGAAGAGCACGAAGCAAACTATAGTAATCAATACCAGCATCAACCCTGCCGCGTCGTTTGATACCGGCAGTATCAATAAGCAATATCCTTTTATCCTCCCAGCTAAGCATAGCATCGAGGGCATCGCGAGTTGTCCCCGGAGCCTCATCAATGATAGCTCTCTCATCACCCAGCAATGCGTTTAGCAATGTTGACTTGCCCACATTGGGGCGTCCCACAATAGCCAGTTTAGCTCCCTCTGGCTCTACAAGACTGGCCGGTGAAGGGGGAAGATAAGCCAGTACAGCGTCCATCAGCTTGTCTATCCCTCGATTATGATAGGCACTAATAGCCACGGGTGTGCCTATGCTTAAGCGATAAAAATCGGCTATCTGATTCTCCTGGCCGCTAGTATCTACCTTGTTTACTGCTAAGACCACAGGCTTGCTGACAGCGCGCAGTACATCAGCTATTTCTTCATCAGCAACAATGACTCCATCCCTGGCATCCACCAATAATATGACGGCATCCGCTTGAGCGATAGCTGCCTCTATCTGCCATTTAACCTTTTGCTCCAAGACTGACTTCGGCTTTGCTTGCCAGCCGCCAGTATCAACCAGAGCCAGTTCTTGCCCCTGCCACGAGGTAAAGGCAAAAACTCGGTCTCGGGTAACTCCCGGTAAATCGCCAACAACAGCTAAACGTTTACCCGCCAAGCGATTAAGCAAAGTAGACTTGCCGACGTTGGTCCTGCCCACAATGGCTATAATGGGTCTTGTCATTCGTTTGCTATCCCCGAGTTTGCCTATGAAAGCATCTTAGCCAGTAACGCCTTTTGCAGGTGAAGCCTGTTTTCCGCCTGGTCAAAAACCACCGACTGCGGGCTGTCTAGTAACCCGGCCGAAATTTCTTCACCATGGTGAGCCGGCAAAGGATGCATAAACAAGACGTCTTCCTTAGCCAAAGACAATAACTTCTCACCCACCTGATAGCCAGAAAAGGCCAGGCGTCGCTTCTCCGCTTCAGCTTCCTGCCCCATACTGACCCAGACATCAGTATACACTACATCAGCGTTTTTGACTGCCTCATAAGGCTTACTACTTAGCAGAATCTGGCTGCCGCTGGAAGTGGCAAACCCCCGACTCTGGCTTAATATCTCTTTGTTAACTTCATAACCCGGTGGCGAAGCGATATAGAAATTCATGCCAGTAAGCGAGGCAGCAAGAACTAAACTATTAGCCACATTATTGCCATCGCCAATGAATGCCAGAGTTAAACCAGCAAGCCTTCCTTTCTTCTCATATATGGTAAGGAAATCAGCAAGAGCCTGGCAGGGGTGTTCTATATCAGAGAGGGCATTAATTACCGGCACAGATGAATACTCAGCCAGAATGAGCAAAGTCTGGTGAGAAAATGTGCGGGCAGCAATCCCATTAACATAGCGGCTGAGCACTCGTGCTACATCGGGAATTGCCTCCCGCTTACCCAGGCCTACTTCGTCTGGAGATAGATAGATAGCATGCCCTCCTAGCTGCTGCATAGCTACTTCGAAGCTAACCCTGGTTCGCAGGGAGGGCTTCTCAAATAGGAGAGCCAGAGTTTTTCCTGAGAGAAGAGATGGTTTGTTCTCCCGCTTCATAGTCAGAGCTTGCTCTAGAAGTTGCTCAATCTCCTCGCGGCTGAGGTTGGACACCGAAAGTAAATCCTTCTCCATTATGACTTTAGTATACCATGCCTAGCTAACAGTATGATACAGAGGTCGTTTAGCAACTCCTATCCATCATTCGGAGGTGAAGGCATGGCAATCGCGCCTCAAATGTCATTCTGAGCCTGGCGAAGAATCTAACACCGCTCAGGACAGGCTCCGCGAAGGGCCCGCATACCCTACGCTTGAAGATATAGAGCTGGCAGAGATAGTTGCAGCAATCTAGTGAAAAGTTAAACTAGTTCCTTAGCAGCGATCACTAAAGCTATGGCCCAGCCACAGAAACCAGGGGAAGCCCCCATTTGTGGGCTTCCCGTTAGCCTGTTTCTTAGCTTTGAGCTTAACCCATGCTTAGCCCTGAGCCCTGTAGCGCCCCTTCTTCTATTCCGTCATTGCGAGGAGCCTCTGCGACGAAGCAATCTAAACCTCAGCATAACTACGGTAGTACCAGCTATAATCGCTGCAATCAAGGCAAGCCAGGGCGCTAAAACAGCAACTTTATTTATACGATAGGCCTCGCCGCCTACGGGAGCAGGAAAACCCTGCCCGAAGGGGAGCCCTTCCATGTCCGCCAGAGAGGGTTGTGTCTCATCGGTGATGGTAACCGCAATGCAGCCATCAGTATATACCTGGTTCTCACAGGCTACCCAGCTTGCGCCGTCCCAGTAGTAGATGACCTGGCCTTCAGAGGCCGGGCAGAAATTGATGCTAAGGCTGGTTACATTAGCAACGCTTTCCAGATGAACGTCGTAGTAGTTTCCACCGCTGGTGAAGGGGCATACTCCGCCAGGGTTTCCTTCGTATGTAGCGGTGGTGACGATGTTTTCCCCTGTGGCTTCGAGCCCCACTGTTCCGATGCCGTCAACGGTAGCGCTGGCATCAACCGAGCCATTGCCGCTAACGAATTCGGTTTTGCTTTGCGTTACCTCAGCGCCTCCCGCTGGAATGAAGAACACGGCCGTAGCGTCCGAGGCGCCATTAGCCGTGGCAGTTACTGTAGCAATAATGGTTTCAGTGCTCGACTCCGAGGTTAAGGTCGCCGTAGCCTCTCCTCCAATCGTCTGTTTGGTAACTGTGCTTGAAGCAAAGGTGCCGTGGTCTGTGGTAAAGGCAACAGTGGTACCATTGGGTACTGGATTACCACCGGGGGTTGTAACAGTAGCCGTGATGGTTGAGGTTGATGAGCCATTGGCTAATATGTTAACAGGAGCAGCAACTAAAGTTATTCCTCCAGGATTGGAGATAAAGTTTACTGAGGTAGATACAGTGGCTGGGTCGCCATAAGGTGGTGCTTTGGCTGTTACTGTAGCTGTCTCAACGGTAGTTGACGAGGTTAAAATAGCACTAGCTATGCCATTGGTTGTCGTCTTTGTTGTCGATGTGCTACCGATGGAGCCTGCATTGGTTGTAAACTCAATTTCTGTACCATCAGGGATGTGATTGGTTGCATCTCCAACTTCAGCCTCGTCAGAGTTGTGGTTTAGATCCGCTGCAATGGTCGAAGTCGAGCTTCCATCAGCTGCAATGCTGGTGGGATTAGCGCTGATGCCAAGAACAATCCAGGGGTTGGCATCAACATTGGTTGAGATTTTGTCTCCACTACCCTGAATAGCATTGTCACCTGAAGAGTCATCTGGCCCATCATTGGCGCCCCACCAGTTGTTGGTGGCATCAACAATCCCAGCATTGACATTTCTGATGCCATAATCGCTGTTGCCGACAATACTGCTGAGATGAATTTTATTATTGTCACACTCATAACCCGACTCTCCGGATGTCCAAAGGATAATGCCCTTTTGATTGTTCTTTATGACGCTCTCAGCCACAGTGTTTGTGGAACTATCGGCGAAGTAAATACCAATATAATTTCCGTTACAGTCGATATTCGTGAAGCTGTTGCCATTACTCTGGTCCCAGTTGAGTATCCCGCCAGCGTGATGTCCCTTTACCGTGATATTAGTGAAGACATTGTTAGAGGAATAGCTAAACCGTAAACCTGTCCCCATTCTTGTCCAGTCTGCCCCGGCGTCGTTATTGTTGTTCTCAAGGATGATGTCGGAGAAGTTACTATCGCTAATACCAGGATTAACAGCTCCAAGCCTCATCCCCGTTTCGAGGTTGTTCTTAATAGTTACATTGGAAACCTCCATTTGGGTGCCTGCGGACTTAAAGAACAATGCCGTTGGGTTTCCACCCCTACTATCAACTATCCTAAAATTTTGTACTGTAAAGTTGCGTATCTTAACGCCGCTCTGGGCGGTTATGCAGATTCCGTAGTCGTAATGGGTTTCCACCCCATATGACACACCGGTTCCGTCAATGACCGTCGTGTCCCTGTTTTCGCCTTCCAGTGTCAATGGCTTGTTAATAGCAAGTCCTTCGTGGTACGTCCCCGCCGCCACATTGACCGTGCCGCCTCCGGCAACAGCGTTAATACCCTCTTGGATTGTAGCGAAGTGGGTTGTTCCCCAGCCGGGTGTTGCAGTTGTAAAGTCATCGTCAACCCAGACTTCAGCGGGTTGAGCACTAACTTGGGTTGCCATTGGCAGTGCTACTATTCCCAGAGACAGCACCAATGCCAGGGCAACCAGCAGATAAATTGGCCTGGCATACCATTTTGTTTTACTCATTTTCTTTTCCTCCTCTTTTGTTTGCAATCAAGATTTCTCAAAACTTTAGTAGTTTATACCACAAACCAATAGCAATAACAACTATTAGTTGATAAGTTGCTCATCTCCACTGCTGGTTGCTATTTTTATCACTAAGGTTTTGAGAAAATAAAGCAATGAGCTTAGGACAAAGAATCAGGAAAAGAAGGCAAACACTGAAAGTTACCCAGCAAGAACTAGCCAAGGCTACCGGAGTGACGCCACAACATATTTCTGCTATAGAGCAAGGTAAACGAGACCCTTCTTTGGCTTCTCTTGCAAGGTTAGCAGAAGAGTTAGGGGTAACTGTTGATTACCTTGTGGCTGGTAAAGAAGGGGGCATCACGAATGCGATACCAGCAATCAAGGGTGACAAAAGGTTGAACCTTAAGATAAAGAAGGCGCTGGTAGCTTTAATACAGGAGCTATATGACACCGCTGGACAGAAATAGGAGTAAATAGAGGCGGGGATTAACCCCGCCACTACGATTGCTTGGGCGCTGATGTGCCTCGCAATGGTACGCCCCTCGTCAGATAAAGGGTAGAGCGGGCATCCCTTTACCCTCACCTTAATCCTCTCCCTTAAAGGGAGAGGAAAACAAGCCTTGCAGTAGCGGGAGGAAGAGTCAGCCATGAGGAGAGATGCTATAATTACGAGGAGAAAGTCCATGAGAGATTCTTCGGTCGCTTTCCCTTCACTATGCTCAGGGCTTTGGCTCACCTCTCAGAATGACAGCGAGCGAAGGGCTCGCAGTGACAAGGAAGATATGCGTGTCACTAATCGTATGGACCGGTACAGAGTTCGGTGCGATGAACTTGTGGTATAATACTGTGGTGGATAAAGAATATAGATTAAGCAAGTGAGGAGCCGTATTTAAGGTCTATTATTGGATAATAGTTAGAAGGATAGAAAAATGAATGAGCGAATTATAATTGACCCTCAAATTTGTCATGGCAAGCCTATTATCCGTGGGACACGAGTCCCTATTGTTCGAATTATAGACGGGCTAGCTGGGGGCATGACAAAGGAGGAGATTATGCGGGAATATGAAGTGACTGAAGAGGACATTGCTGCCGCTCTTAGCTATGCTACTGAGTTAATCGAAGCAGAGGAAGTCCACCCCCTCCCAGTATAAAACATATGCGCTTTCTAGTAGACGAGGATCTTCCCCGCGTAGTAGACAAGCTAGTAAAGCAATATGGGCATGAAGCGGTTGATGTGCGTGATATAGGTCTTAGAGGAGCAAAGGACATTGAAATCGCAAATTATGCCCAAAGCCGGAAACTGTGCATTCTGAGTGGCGATTTGGGATTTTGTGATATTCGCAACTATCCTCCCAGGGAATACGCGGGACTAGTGATTATTCGCATCCCCAAAAGGGCAACGGCTAGTTTTATAGTAAGGCTGCTGGAGAGCTTTCTTAAGAGAGACAAACTTGTTTCTGAACTTGTTGGCAATCTTGCCATTGTGGAAGTGGGACGTGTTCGCTTCCGGAAAAGATAAAAAGGGCGAGGTGACGGAGGGAGTGGCTAACCACAGAATGACAAGAAACGAGAAAGGAAATCCGCTGCTGTTGCTCCTCGATGGCAATGCTCTGGTGCATCGTGCCTTTCATGCCTTGCCTCCGCTGACGGTATCCAAAACCGGGGAGATGGTAAACGCTGTTTATGGTTTTGCCAATACCTTGCTCAAGGAGCTGGCTGAACTTAAGCCCACCTATTGGGCGGTGGCTTTTGACCGCCCATCCCCAACCTTCAGACATGAGATGTTCCAAGAGTATAAAGCACAGCGTCCCAAGACACCAGAGGAATTGAAAAGTCAGATAAAGCGAGTCCATCAACTGGTAGCTGCTTTTCACATTCCCATCTTTGAAATGGATGGCTTTGAGGCTGATGATGTCCTGGGCACTTTAAGCAAGCAGTCCAGTGAACAGGGTATTGAGACTATTATCGTTACCGGAGATAACGACATCCTGCAATTGGTGATGCCTGGAGTAAAGGCACTGGCCCCAAGACGAACTCTTAGTGATACTGTCCTTTATGACGAGGAAGCAGTCGAACAAAAATACGGCATAAAGCCGGAACGAATCACTGACTTTAAGGCGTTAGTCGGCGATGCTTCAGATAACATACCAGGCATACCAGGCATCGGTGAGAAAACAGCCGCCAGGTTAATCCAGAAATATGGCAGCCTAGAGGAAATCTATGCCCGTATTGATGAGATAACACCGGGCAAACTGCAAGCAGTGTTGCGCCAACATCAATCACAGGCTCTCCAAAATAAAGAATTAGTCACCATAGTTAGAGACGTCCCCGTCACTTTAAGCCTAGAAGCTTGCCAGGTGAGTAACTACGATAGGGACAAGGTGGTAGAACTTTTCCGCGAGCTTGAGTTTATTAAGTTAGTTCCCAGATTACCACAGGAGAGCCATCAGCTATCAACTGACAGCTTTCAGGGAAGCATTTATCAAGTAGTGAACACAGAAGTGGCTCTAAATCAGCTTATAAAGCAACTGGAAGGGGCGAATGAAATGGTCATCGACCTTGAAACCACAGGCCAGGGCTTGATGGCGGAAGTGATAGGAATAGCAGTATCGCCAGCGTCGGGAAGAGCATTTTACATCCCTCTGGGTCATTATGGTTTAAATCAACCGGCGCAGCTTCTACCTACTCAAGTTATGGCTGGACTAAAGCCAATCTTAGAAAGTGCCGACACCGGCAAAATTGCTTACAACGGTAAGCATGAGACAGCGGTGATGACTAATTATGGAGTGGAGCTGGCAAACTTAGATTTCGACCCGATGATTGCCGCTTACCTCTGTGGTGAAAAAAACCTGAGTCTTAAAGCACTCGCTTTTGACAAACTGGGCATTGAAATAAAGCCCCTCAGTGATTTTATTGGCACTGGGAAGAAAAAGGTTTCCTTAGCTACACTGGGGGTGAACCAAGTTGCTGACTATACCAGCACCACTGCCAACATCATCTGGGGTTTAAAGGATAGTTTACAGGAAGAGCTGCGCCAGCAAGGATTATGGCAGCTCTTCAGCAAGGTGGAAATGCCATTGGTTCCTGTGTTAGCAGCAATGGAGAGAAACGGCATTGCATTAGATACCACATTGCTCCGAAAAATGTCCCTTGAGCTAGGCAGGGAAATGCTGAATTTGGAGGCGGCAATTTATAACAGCTTGGGGCATAAATTCAACATCAATTCACCCAAGCAGTTAGGCAAAATACTGTTTGAGGAACTCAATCTACCTAGCTCTCGCAAAACAAAAAGCGGCTACTCCACGGAGGCTTCCGTTATGGAGACGCTAAGAGGTGCTCATCCCATAATAGATCTGGTGCTGCAATACCGTCAGCTTGCTAAGCTCAAGTCAACATATATTGATGCCCTGCCAGCGCTTATTAATCCTAAAACGGGAAGGGTACATACTACTTTTAACCAGACAGGCACAGCTACTGGGCGGCTTTCCTCCAGCGAGCCAAATCTACAAAATATACCTGTAAGAGGGGAAATAGGTAGGAAAATAAGGCAAGCTATCATTGCTCCGCCAGGCTCGTATTTCTTAAGTGCTGACTACTCCCAGATTGACCTCAGAGCGCTAGCTCATCTCTCTCAAGACCCTGGCCTTATCGCTGCCTTTATCAGTAACGAGGATATCCACTCTACCACAGCCTCCAGGCTCTTTGCTGTTCCAGTGAGCGAGGTAACCCCAGAAATGCGCCGAGTTGCTAAGACAGTTAACTTTGGCGTTATCTACGGCATGAGCGATTATGGATTGGAACAAGCTACTGATCTCAACCGAGAGGAAGCAGCCCAATTCATCGCCTTATATTTTGACAGGTATCCTAAAGTAAAGGACTATATTGAAACAACCAAAGAGCAGGCTCGAAAGCTGGGCTATGTGCAAACAGTGCTGGGCAGACGACGTTTCATACCCGAAATCAACTCTCCCAACCACCAGATTAGGGAAGCTGCTGAGAGGATGGCTATAAATGCCCCGGTGCAAGGCACCTCTGCTGATATTATCAAGGTTGCCATGATTAACCTGCATCGAGAAATGAAGATGCGAAAGTTGAAAGGCAAAATGCTATTGCAAATTCACGATGAATTGCTGTTCGAAGTGCCTCAAGAGGAAATAGAGAGGACGAAATCTTTAGTTAGCAAACTTATGCCACAGGCCATTAAGCTTTGTGTACCTCTAAAGATAGATATCAAACTGGGCAAAAACTGGGGAGAGATGGCACAGTCATGAATTTAACCCCCTCCTTGGATGTCTCCCTTGCCACCAAGATACTTATCAATAGATTCTGCTGCCTTTCTCCCTGAAGCCATAGCATCTATAACCAAAGCTGGTCCGGTAACAACGTCGCCACCAGCAAAGACCCCTTCCCTACTGGTAGCCAGAGTATCAGTATCCACTTCGAGTCTATTGCCCCTCCCCACCTGCAAGGCAAACCCGGTTGGAATATCCGGCCTCTGCCCAATAGCAGCTATCACAGTATTAAACTGCATCCTGAACTCGCTGCCTTTAATTGGTATCGGACGTCGCCTCCCGCTTTCATCAGGTTCACCCAGTTCCATGCGAATGCATTCTAAGTCGACAAGTCCCTTGCCCCTTGTTACCTTACTAGGTACAGCGAGGAAAATGATGTTCACTCCTTCTTCACTGGCTTCACCAACCTCTTTTGAACCAGCCGGCATCTCTACTTGAGTACGACGGTAAATGATAGTTACCTCTTCAGTACTGAGTCGGAGGGCAGTGCGCGCAGAATCTATAGCCACGTTGCCCCCTCCTATCACAGCTACTTTATCTCCCAATTCCACTGTCTGGCCTAAACTTACATCTCTCAAAAAATATACGCCCTCTATCACTCCCGGGCCCTCTTCTCCTTCAACGCCCATCCTGATGCCCTTATGTGCCCCAAGTCCCAGAAATATAGCCTGGTAGCCATCGCTGAAGAGCTTGTCTAAGGATTCGACCCTGGTGTTCGTCCTGATATCCATTCCGATGCTCTCCAGATATGAGAGCTCATATGTCAATATTTCTCTGGGTAAGCGATATGTGGGAATGCCTACTCTCATCATTCCACCAAGCTCTGGCAGCGCCTCAAACACTGTTACCCCATGCCCGAGCTTTGCCAGATAGTAGGCCACAGTTAACCCCGCTGGCCCCGAGCCTATAATAGCCACTTTCTTTCCGGTAGATGCCGCTCTCTCTGGTTTAGGGATAAGCGCCTGGTTAACAAATTCCCAATCAGCTACGTAGCGCTGTAGGGCACCAATAGATATTGGCGCACCTTTCTTGCCCAGCACGCACTTAACCTCACACAGAACCTCTTGAGGACACACTCGCGCAGTAGTACCGGGCAGGACATTTTTGCTCCTTAAAATGCGCACCGCCTCAGCCATGTTGCGCTCACACACCGCAGCTATAAGTTCAGGGATATCTATACTGGCAGGACAACCAGTCTTACAAAGGGGTTTCTTACATTGAAGGCAGCGATTAGCTTCCTCCATAGCCTGTTCTTCAGCGTAGCCCAGGGCTACTTCATTAAAATCCCCTTTTCTTATCTCTGGCTCCCGCTTTGGCATAGATACTCGATTTAGATTCAGCTTTCCGGGCACAGTTTTTACCTCCTTAAGTTTTATTTTCCAGCACTCTAAATATCCCTTCCTCTTCACCCCCAAGCAGCGATGGTTAGCGGAATATATCTCTCTTCACCCTCAATCTGTAAGTTCCCCATTTTACACTAGCTTGGGGGAAATATTCTACTTCCTTATCAAGCAGCCATAACAACTTACTTAACCTCTTTGAAGAGCTAAGCAGCAAAGGGCTATAATGCTCAAATCGGACAACAACAAGATGAACAGCCTTAACAGTATCTTAAACCAGGTTTCCAAACCGGCTCGTTACACCGGAGGCGAATGGAATAGCATCACCAAGAAATGGGAAGCAATACCTATCCGAATTGTCTTGTGCTACCCCGATGTCTACGAAATCGGTATGTCTAACTTGGCACTGCCTATTCTCTATGAGATACTAAACCGTCAGCCAGATGTATTAGCGGAAAGAGTCTATGCCCCCTGGGTGGATATGGAGGCAATTCTACGAAAACAGAATATTCCGCTCTTCAGTCTGGAATCTAAACACCCGGTAAAGGAATTTGATATCGTGGGCTTTTCTCTGGCATACGAGCTTACCTATACCAATGTGTTAAACCTCCTCGACCTGGCTCAGATTCCCTTATTTAGCTCTCAGAGGGATGATTCCCATCCATTAGTAATAGCCGGTGGCAGTTGCACTCTCAATCCGGAACCAATGGCTGACTTCGTAGACCTGTTTGCGATCGGCGAAGGCGAGGAAATAATACTAGAGTTACTGGAAATCTTTCGAACATATCGGGGCAACAAAGGAGAGCTACTGCGACAAGCTGCCAGGCTCGACGGCACATATATCCCCAGTTTCTATCAAGTCAATTATGAAAAAGATGGCATCGTAAACAATATTACACCCAAGATACCTGAAGCCAAGGCAAAAATTCAGCGCAGAATAGTAGCTAAGCTGCCACTTCCGGTTACCAAAGCTATTGTCCCCTATATTGAAACAGTGCATGACCACGGCAACGTAGAAATCCAGCGAGGTTGTACTCAGGGGTGCCGTTTCTGCCAAGCAGGGATGATTTACAGACCAGTACGAGAACGGTCACAAGAAGAAGTAATAGCCGCTGTAGGTAAACTATCAAAAGATTGTGGTTTTAGTGAGGTATCCTTGCTATCCCTCAGCACTGGAGATTATTCTAACATTGAGGAACTCGTCACAAAGCTATACCAGCAGCATTACGGAGATAACCTGACTTTATCTCTCCCCAGCTTACGCTTGAACACAACCACCGTGAGGTTAATAGATTTACTACCTTCACAACGCAAAATAAGTCTGACTTTTGCCCCTGAAGCTGGAAATGAAAGATTGCGCCGTGTCATTAACAAAAACATACCCGAAGAAGTGATTCTAGAAACGATAGCGGCTGCTCTGAGCAGGGGGCAGGCAAACATCAAGTTATATTTCATGCTAGGGTTGCCCAGCGAAACCACTGATGATGTCTACAGCATCATTAGCTTGGTGTCCAAGATACGCCGCTTAAAGCAAAATTTTAGATTACATATCAGCACTTCTACTCTCATTCCAAAACCCCACACCCCATGCCAGTGGTTGGCACAGGAAACAGAGGAGCAGTTGCTCCCCAAATATGACATACTGAGACAGGGGTTACATCGATTAAGAGTAGAATTCTCATGGGCAGCCCCCAAGGTAAGCCAAATTGAGGCGGCTCTATCCCGAGGCGACCGCCGAATAGGCAAAGTCATCTATAGTGCCTGGCAATCAGGCTGTAAATTTGATGCCTGGCATGAGCACTTCAATTACCAAAAGTGGCTCGAGGCTTTTGAACAAACCGGGCTTGACCCCTCCTTTTATGCTAACCGCAAACGAGACCTGGCTGAGGTACTACCCTGGGAGCACATTGATGTCGGAGTAACCTCTGAATTTCTCAAAAGAGAATATCATAATCTCTGGCAGGAGAAGGAGACTCCAGATTGCCGGCAGGGAAAATGCAATGCCTGCGGACTACAGCAGTGGCAAATCAGTTGCCGGGATAAATATAAGGAAATTAAAGGGTATACAAAAACTGTTCAATAACTTGGTTAACAGCCTCAGGCTTCTCCACAAAGAAGTTCAGTCAAATTTCTTAAAGCAGTTTTAAGCGTCTCATCAACGCCTTCAAACAAGGGAGACAATGTTAAACCTGTCTCTCGAGAAGTACTCACCGCGTCCATCAGGGGCTCTCACGATACCAAGTAGTTCTGCACAGTGATGGAAACTACACTATCACCTTCAGCCAATGCCATTATATGTACGCCGCGACCCTTCCGGCTCTGAGCTGAGACCTGCTCAATAGGAATACACTCAACATTGCCCGCGGTTGATAACATCACCAGATATCCTTCGCCTTTGCTTACAATCCTAGCTGCCGCTATCTTACCTGTTTTGTCACTCACTCTATGGGCCTGGATGCCTTTCCCCCCTCTATGCTGGGCGGGATAAGAATTCGTTGAAGTTAACTTCCCAAAGCCCTTCTCGGTCACTGTCAGCAGATAGGCATCAGGAAAAACAGTGTTCATGCTAACAAGCCTATCATCGGTCAGACGAATACCACGAACACCACCACTGCTCCGGGATGCAGTTCTTAACTTCCCAACCTTAAATTTAACAGCTCGCCCATTTTGACTTGCCAGAATAACCTCATCTGAATCGGTAACTCTCCTGGCTGATACCAATTCATCATTATTTTTAAGCCTTATAGCAATAAGCCCGCTTCTCCTGATGGAATCAAAGGCATCCAGAGAGGTCTTCTTTATCCCCCCAGCCTTAGTTGCCATTAATAAGAACTCATTGGAGGGAAAATCCGCCACAGCCAGCAATGCAGTTACTTTGTCTTTCAAATCAATGGGCAATAAATTAACCAGCGATATACCCTTACTAGTCCGAGATAAATCCTCCGGGAGTTCATAACATTTAAGACAATAAACTCTGCCTCGGTCAGTAAAAAGGAGCAAGTTGTCATGTGTATCAGCCACCAAAATATGTTTCACCGCATCACCTTCGCGAGTCACCATTCCCATGACACCTCTCCCCCCACGATGCTGCATTCGGTAAGTGCTAGCAGGAAGCCTCTTAATAAACCCCTGACTGCTAAGCGTAACTATCACTCTCTGATGGGGAACAAGGTCTTCCCGGCGAAATTCTATAATCTCTTCCTCACTAATTAAAGTGCGGCGCTTATCGCCATACTTGGATTTCAGCTGGGAAACATCCTGTTTGATAAAAAATAGCACTTTCCTGGGGTTAGCCAACAGGTCTTCCAGATAAGAAATATCCTTTACAACACTAGCATACTCCTCAGCTATTTTTTCCCGCTCTAAATGGGCCAAGCGCCGAAGAGGCATATCAAGGACAGCTTGCGCCTGAGCTTGAGACAAACTAAAAACTGTCATCAAATTGGTACGAGCAGAGTCAACAGTTTCCGATTGCCGAATAACTTTGATCACCTGCTCCAGGTTATCCAAAGCAATCCTGAAGCCTTCAAGGATGTGAGCCCTATTCTTCGCCTTGTCAAGTTCAAACTGAGAACGCCTGGTAATGACCTCACAGCGAAAGTCAACGTAGCAGGTTAGAGCCTCCTTGAGATTAATTACCTTCGGTTGCCCATTAACCAAAGCGACCATGTTAATAAAAAAGGTGGATTGCATTGGGGTATTCTTATATAGATTGTTAAGCACTTGCAGGGACTGTGCTCCCTTCCTGAGATCGACAACCAGACGCATGCCTTCTCTATCTGATTCATCACGCACCTCAGCCACTCCGATAATTTTCTTCTCCTTTACCAACTCGGCAATTCTCTCCACTAAAGCCGCCTTGTTCACTTGATATGGGAGCTCAGTAATAATTATCTGCCTTCTCCCCCCTTTAGTATCCACTTCGCGAGTCTTAGCTCGAACTACAACTCTTCCCCGCCCCGTAGCACAAGCACTCTTTATGCCTTCTTCCCCCCAAATTACAGCTGCTGTAGGGAAATCAGGACCTTTAACAAACTCCATCAGCTCATCCACAGTAGCCTCTGGGTTGTCAATTAGATAAGCAATAGCATCACACACCTCTCCTAAGTTATGCGGAGGGATATTAGTTGCCATGCCTACAGCTATTCCTGAGGAGCCATTAACCAGTAAATTAGGCAACCTGGCTGGCAAGATAGATGGTTCTTTAAGAGAATCATCGAAATTAGAAACAAAATCAACAGTATTTTCATCGATGTCGGCCAGCATCTCCTCAGCAATCTCGGCAAGCCGCGCCTCGGTATATCGCATCGCTGCTGGTGGGTCATTATCGACGCTGCCAAAGTTGCCTTGCCCATCAATCAAAACATACCTCAATGAGAAATCCTGAGCCATACGCACCATAGCATCATATACCGAAGTATCCCCATGTGGGTGATATTTACCTAGAACTTCCCCTACGATTCGAGCACTCTTTTTGTACGGGCTGTTGTGATGCATCCCCAACCCATCCATAGCATACAAAATACGGCGTTGCACCGGCTTCAAACCATCACGCACATCAGGTAACGCTCGAGAAACTATGACGCTCATGGCATAGTCAAGATAGGATTTTTTCATCTCCTCCTCAATATCAACGGGCCTTAACACGCTAGCTTCCATTATTCTTCAAGCTCTCCTTTCTCATCAGCCTCTCCGAGTACGGAGAAACCTTCCAGTAGAATTTCTTCCCCTTTATCGCTTTCAGTCTCCTCAGAACTATCAAACTCCTTCGCTGCCTCATCATCCCCAGCAACGATGGGAGCCTTGAGAAAGGGCTCCCCAGCACGGGGGGGCACATGTTCAGCAGCTTTAGCCGGGAAAGATAGCCGCCCTAGTTGACCGGGATGTTGATATTCTTCTCTAATAACTACCTGCACGCCATCTCCCCACACACTGCGGATAGCCACAGCATACCTATTCCCTCCTTGCATTAGCCTGATGAGGCGTAACCCATATTGTGGCTCGACCTCCCCCAAATATTCGCCACGTTCATTCTCTACGATTAATCGCCACCTTTCCACCCTTAAATGGACTTGAGCGCCAACACCCATTCTAGCCAGTACCTTGCTTGGAGCCAAATTACAAAGGTTCACCACAGCAGCCTTGCCCATCTCAGTAACAAAAAGAGCAGGAGTAATTCTATGATGGCCACCATTAGAGGCTAGCTCAGGTTCAGACAGGCTGGCTAGTCGGGCTAAGTTTTTGGCAGCAATAACATTACCAGGGGCAAGCTCCAAAACCTTGCTATAAGCTTCCTTAGCCTGAGCAAACTCTCCTAATTCTGTCAAAGCTCTACCAAGGCGATTATAAGCGCCGATATCAGTAGGAAACGTCTCAATTATCTTCCTATTTACCTCCACTGCTTCCTCCCAACAACCCTGAATAGCCAGGGTTATAGCTTCCCCGCTTAATCGCCGCTCTAGCTTAGTCCGTTCCTCTTCTTGCTGATAAACCATCTCTTAATAAGCCAAAGAATAAAAGCTTATAAAGCTTACAATGTCAAGCAATTTCAAGCGCGAAGGCTTTATGTAAAGCCTGAACCGCATCCTCAACTTTGTCCTCCGAGATAATACAAGTTATCCTTATCTCCGAAGTAGTGATAAGTTGGATATTAATGCCGTGCTCATAAAGTGTGCGGAACATTCTAGCAGCATAGCCCGGTGTATTTTGCATGCCAGCGCCGATGATACTAATTTTAGCCAAGGTAGAATCAGCGACACATCGCTTACCCCCCACAGATTTAGCCACAGGTTCCACAATAGACATCGCTTTAATCAAATCGCTTCGCGCTACGGTGAAGGTAAGATCGGTAATATTCTTAACACTGGCATTCTGTACAATAGTGTCCACACTTATATTTGCCCTGGTCAAAGGTTCAAAGATTGCCGCCGCAATGCCAGGGTGGTCAGGAACACCAACGATTGTGATTTTAGCCACATTGGTATCATGAGCAATGCCTCTAACCTTATTTCTTGCTTCCACAGATGCCTCCTTACAAATGAGAGTTCCCGAACTATTGCTAAAGCTGGAAGCTACCACTATAGGCATATTATACAACTGGCCTAATTCCACCGCTCTAGGATGCACTATCCTTGCCCCATAGCTAGCCAGCTCCAGCATCTCCTCATAACCAATCTCCTTTAATTTAGTCGCTTCAGGCACAAAGTGAGGATCAGCAGTATAGACTCCTTCAACATCAGTGTAAATCTGGCATACCTCAGCATTCAAGCTGGCAGCTAGAGCAACTGCCGTAGTATCAGAACCACCCCGACCCAAAGTGGTAATATCCATATCTCGAGTAATACCCTGAAATCCAGCTACAATGACGATATTGCCCTTCCGTAATTCATCAACAATTCGCTTAGAGTCAACACGAACAATTCGAGCCCGGCTGTAGCTAGAATCGGTCTGGATGCCCGCCTGGGCACCAGTAAGACTAACCGCACTGTAGCCCAGACTTCCCAGGGCCATGGCCAAAAGAGTGCTGGAAATTAGCTCACCCGTAGAAAGCAGCACATCAAGCTCTCGCTCCTCCGGCTGTTCACTAACTTGGTGAGCCATCTGAATCAATTCATCAGTGGTATCCCCCATAGCTGAGACAACCACCACCACTTGATTCCCCTCCTGTTTAGCTTTAGCTATGCGCCGAGCCACATTTTTAATCCTGTCAGCATCGGCAACCGAGCTACCGCCATACTTTTGCACTATTACTGCCATGTCCTCTTCACCTTATTAGCTTAGCCATAATATTATACCCTTGCTCAATGAAAACGCCTGTCCCTTTCGCCTCAGCCTCAGTAAATCTCCTTGCCCCGTTAGCCATAAATCCTGACCCCCACAGCATAAATGGAACTGGCTCCCCAGTATGGGTCTGAGTCTTAATTGGCGTTGGGTGGTCGGGCATAATAAGCACCCTAAAAGCATCTTTACCCCACCTGCGGAGCCGCCTCACAACGTCTAAATCTATCCTCTGGATAGCCTCTATTTTATCATCAATAGAGCCAGCATGAGCAGCTTCGTCAGGCGCTTCTACATGTATAACCACTAAATCATACTGTTTAAGTGATTCCAGAGCACCCACTGCTTGAGCAGTACAGTCATTGCCCTGATCACCAGTCACGCCGGGAATACTTAATACCTCTATCCCTATCATTTTAGCCAGGCCCCGTAAAAGGTCAACTCCAGATGTCATAGCGGCATCAAGACCATAAATCTGTTTGAAAGCCGGCATATCAGGTATTTGCCCACTCCCCCAGAAAAGCCAAATCATTGTTGCTGGGATATCACCGCGAGCCCGCCGGGCTACATTTACAGGGTGATTATGAAGCACAGCCTCTGAGCGTACCATAAGGTCTCGCAACAAAGCACTTCCGGCACCGCTGGGGAGAAACCCGCTAACAGGTTTGTCAGGAATATCATGCGGCGGGGTGCAAGTAGCTAAAAGTGTATCTTCATGTCCTTTTATCTTACATATGTGTCTATAGCTAACTCCGGGATAAAATTGCACTTGGTCATTACCAAGGCTGTCGTTTAAAGCAGCAATAAGAGCTTCAGCTTCGCTAGTGCTGATGTTCCCACTGCTATAGCTCCACATCGTCCCATCACGAACAGCGACTAAATTACAGCGAAAAACAACCTCCCCCTCTCCAATAGGAATGCCCATGCTCTTGGCTTCGATAGTGCTCCTGCCCCGGTAATAGACCGTGGGGTCATAACCAATGATTGACATAGAGGCACAAGCGCTGCTGGGCTCCATCCCCGATGGAACAGTTTGAGCCAGCCCCACAACCCCCCTTCGTGCCATAGCATCCAGATTTGGAATATGGGCTAACTCCAAGCAGGTTTTTCCACCATGCTCAATTAACGGCCAGCCCGCTGCCCCATCTATTATTAGAATGCAGTATTTCATCTTGTTTTGATAATCAAAGCATCTTATAATAGCTTATTATAATAGCCTGAACAAACGGGGCGTAGCGCAGCCTGGTAGCGCGCAGCGTTCGGGACGCTGAGGTCGGAGGTTCAAATCCTCTCGCCCCGATTTAGGATAGTGGAGGAAAATCATGATAAAAGCTGCAATTGTGGGAGCCACAGGTATCGTTGGTCAGCAATTTCTTGTTGCCCTGAAAAACCATCCCTGGATAGAAATTGCAGCGCTTGCCGCCTCCGAGAGATCGGCAGGCCACAGCTATAAAGAGGCAATAACCGATGCTCAAACCGGGGCCCTCCGCTGGTTTTGCCAGGAGCCTCCGGTAGAAGAAGTCATGGAGATGCCTGTACAGAATGCTCTCGAAATGGATATCTCCACTGTAGACATCATCTTTTCTGCTATAGAGTCCAGCCAGGCGAAAACTCTCGAACCGAAATTCGCCGCTGCCAAGCCAGTTATAAGCACCGCTTCAGCCTTTCGCTACGATGATGATGTGCCTATACTAATACCGGGCATCAACTCCGACCACGCTAAACTGCTTGATGCTCAGAGAAAATCGCGGGGGTGGAAGGGCTTCATTACCCCCATCCCCAATTGCACCACCACCGGTCTGGCAATAACGCTAAAACCAATCTACGAAACATTCGGCCTGAACGCTGTCATAATGACTTCGATGCAAGCTATGTCAGGCGCGGGCCGAACCCCTGGAGTATTAGGCCTTGATATTCTGGATAATGTCATTCCCTTCATTCCAGGCGAAGAAGAAAAGGCACAGCGCGAAACACAGAAAATCCTGGGCACTCTTGAAGGTACTTCCATCAGGCCAGCAATGTTCAACATAAGCTGCACCTGTACCCGCGTTAATGTACGGGAGGGCCACACAGAAGCGGTCTTCGCCTCTACGCAAAAAGCTTGTGAGGTTGGCGATGTTGTCAGGGCAATGAGGGAATTCGCTGGTTCATCTGACGAAGAGGACTTGCCTTCAGCCCCGAAGCATATGATAATTGTGCTGGAGGACCCCTTCCGGCCTCAGCCGCGGCTTGACCGCGATGCTGACGACGGCATGGCCACCGTGGTCGGTAGAATCAGAAAGGACACCGCCCTGGAAAACGGCATCAAGTATCTCCTGGTATCTCACAATACCAAGATGGGAGCTGCCAAGGGCGCAGTTCTGGTAGCTGAACTCCTTATCAGAGATGGGTATATCTCTTAATGACTGGTCATACTCCTATTCCAATAAGCCAGACCTACATGGTAGAATAGTGACAGCTACCAATGAGTACTTATAAGGGATAGTATGTTTGCATTGCCACAGAGACCACAAACAGCAGGGAGGGATATGAAAGAGAAACTGCACACCTTAGCAGCAATAGTTTTGGTATTAGCTATTGCGGTGTCCTTCGCTGGATGTAATCCACGGGCATATACCCAAACTATCAAGATTACTGCTGAGGCCGAAGGTGTAAATGGCCTCCTGGCAAGAATCGAGTATTACCAGGACAGCAAATTGGTGAGTTCCATAAATCTTATTGATGGGGATGGTGATGGCATCATTGATGGGAAATCTGGACCCACAAAGGAAGGCCAGTGGCCTAAGGGGTGGCGGTGGTTTGATGAGCTATACAGCGATGTCATTGTAGGGCACTCCACGATAGAAATAGCGGGAGAGAAAATAAGAATCCAGACCGCCACTGTCTATGAGTTCTTGCCAGGGGAATACGAATGCGAAGCAGTTGGGTAAGAACTGAGCCCTCTCTCTGTAATGCCGATTGGTAGCACATATTATAATTTTGCATCTCTTAGCTAGCTAAATCTAAATTGATTGCCGCTTAAGGGCCACCTAAATACAGATGGGAGCGATTATCGTTACTACATTGCAACATGTGGGTTTACGAGAGGCAAGGCTCCCAAATACCGGTGAAAACTTCATGTACTATCTAGATTTAAGTGAGTCCGTATTTATATGTTAAGTCCATCCATAGCTTTGCTGATATCCATCATTGTTATCTTGGGCCTTATAAGGCTTAAGATTCTTCCTTGCTTCGCAGTTTTCGCAGCGAGCCTCATTGTTTCTCTATTGATACTGCCACCGAGTTCCGTGCCCGCACTCATGCTGAAGACTTTGCTAGATTCCTCAACACTAAGTCTACTGGCCATAGTTGCCAGTGCTCTAGCCTTAAGTCGCTTGATGGAGATGCAGGGCCTACTTACAAGATTGGCAGCAACAATGGAGAGAATAGGTTCCAAACTTGCCATGCATCTTGTCCCTGCTGTAATCGGGCTGGTTCCTATGCCAGCCGGAGCTTTAGTTTCAGCTACCGCTTTGCGGGATTTAGCTAAGAGGATGGACTTAACCCCCGAACAGGCCACATTTATAAATTATTGGTTCAGGCATATATGGGAATATTGCTTGCCTGTATATCCGGCACTCATAACAGCCAGCGTGGTCCTTTCTATTCGGCTTTCCTCCGCAGCGGCAACACTCTGGCCCATGACCGTCTTATCCATTGCATTGGGGTCTGTCTCCAGTTACAGGATACTCAAGCTGAAGAAAGCCCCAGAAATAACAGCGAAACCTTCACAAAATAAAGTATACAGCCTGCTAACAACCTCCTGGCCTATTCTTTTAGTTGTCCTGCTAGTTTTGGTGGGGCTCGATGCAGTGATAGCCTTCCCCCTGGCACTGGCTCTCCTGGCTTGGCAGCAAAGGGCTAAATGGCCAGAATTGAAAAAAGCGTTCAACTATGGGCTGGACCCCAAGATGTTATTCCTGTTATACGCCATAATGCTATTCAAGGCAGCAGTAGAAACCTCCGGTGCCGCTTATACCCTCTATTCAGACATGCAAAGCATAGGCCTGCCAGCCTCAGTTGTTCTGGCAGCACTTCCTTTTCTGATGGGTTTTGCAACAGGTATCGGCATGGCGTTTGCGGGCATTGCTTTTCCGCTACTGCTTCCCCTTATAGTAACAGACTCAGGAATCAACAGCTATGCTCTACTACTAGCTTACACAAGTGGAGAGGTAGGAGTTCTTCTCACGCCCGTCCATCTATGCCTTATAGTTTCAACCGAGTACTTTAAAGCCAAGTTGGCAGGGGTGTACAAGTACATTCTGCCCCCTCTCCTGGCGATAGAGGCCATTGCAGTATTCATTTATCACATAGCAGCCTAACAACTTTGAATTTTTATGATGCCCCCCTTGCCATTTCAAACCCAACAGTCTATAGTCTTGGGCTATCAAGGCGGCCAAATTTTAGCATCCAGATAACACTGTATTAATTTAGGATGCAAAAACACAGATAAGGAGGCAGTAAAATGCAGGAACATGTGCCGACATACGACGAAGCATTTTCGCTTCTTAAGGAATTTAACCACAGTGAGAGCCTGCTGAAGCACGCCTATTCCGTTGAAGGAGTGATGCGCTATATAGCACGGAAGATGGGTGAGGACGAGGAGAAATGGGGCATCGTCGGGCTGGTGCACGACCTCGACTATGCGCGCTTCCCGGAGCAGCATTGCAAGAAAGCACGAGAGATATTAGCAGGGCGAGACTGGCCAGAGGAATACATCCGAGCTGTTGTGTCTCACGGCTGGGGCATATGCAGTGATGTTGAGCCACAAACCACCATGGAAAAGACACTGTATGCCATTGACGAACTAACAGGGCTTATTACAGCAGCAGCGCTTGTCCGGCCATCGAAGAGCGTGGCCGACCTGGAAGCAAAATCGGTGATGAAGAAATGGAAAGATAAGTCGTTTGCTGCCGGTGTGAACCGCTCAGTGATTGAAAAGGGAGCTGCGATGCTGGGGGTGGAGCTAAGAGAATTGGTCACCGACACTATCATAGGAATGCGTGAAGTAGCTGGCAAAATAGGGCTGTAGCAGCAGGAACCGTCAAATTTGCCATCAGTAATCCTCCCCCAGAAGATGCATGTTGCCCAGCCTTCCCCTTCTTAGCCCCCTTGCCTTAGCAGCCACCGCTATAAAATATGACGCCGCTCTGGTCACCGGAGACCCAGACTTCAAGAAGGTAGAGCACTTAATAGAAATCGATTGGCTGACATAATAAAGATGCGGCATCGTCGGAGCTTCAAAGCCTCTCGCACCGACCAATTTATTCAACATTAATAGTTATCACTCTCTGCCAGAAGCATTTATGTAACCCTATCCAAAAGGCAAACAAAACGCTAGAAAGTGTAATCCACTGGCCGGGACCTTTCTAACATATAGCTGTTGGCAAGACCCACAGCGTTGGCGTCCAATTTTCAGGCACTAGAAGAGACGACTATGTAGTATAATAAAAAGATAGTTACAGGGGGCAACCCAACAGAACTCTGACCGGGAGTTAGCAGAATGAAAGATAACAAGAGGTTCACTGAGCTTATATGGGCTGGCAAATATGACAACGTTGACTTGGGAGGGAAAGCACCGACAGAAAGACCAAATCTTCCCTTTCAAGTTGTTGAGACCGTAAATGAGCCAAGGCTTAAAGGTGGCTTAAAAAGGCATTTGCTTGCCGAGGAGGAATGGCCGGAAAACTATCCGAAGGATTGGAAGAACCTCCTTATCTGGGGTGACAACAACCTTATAATGAGCTCACTCTTAAAGCAGGGCTGGGCAGGAAATATAAACCTTATTTACATAGACCCTCCATTTTTCACCGGTGCTGACTTCTCTATTAAAACCAAGGTTGGCGAGGAGTCAATTGAAAAAGAGCCTTCCATAATTGAAGTGCGCGCTTACAGCGATATATGGAGCAGTGGCATCGCCTCTTACCTCAAATATATGTATGAAAGACTGGTCCTAATGAGGGAGCTTTTGGCTGAGAATGGAAGCATATACGTGCATCTTGATTGGCATGTTGGGCACTATGTTAAGGTGATGATGGACCAACCAGATTTGTTTGGATATGACAATTTTGTTAATGAGCTTGTGTGGGGATACAGAACTGGTGGCACTACTAAAAATGCCTTTGCTAGAAAACATGACATTTTACTTTCTTACTCAAAATCAGGAAATTATGCGTTCAATCCACAATATTATAAGTCGAGGCAACAAAAGAAATATAATTTCAGAAAGGATTACCCAGAATTATACGATGAAGAGGAACAAATGTGGTATCACCTAGCAGTTTGTAGGGATGTTTGGGAGGATATAAACCCAATAGGCACAGAACCCGGTAATCCTGAAAGATTTAATTTCGATACCCAAAAACCCGAAGCTTTGCTTAAACGCATTATCCTTGCCTCCTCAAATCCTGGCGACATTGTTGCAGATTTATTCTGTGGCTCAGGCACAACCGGAACAGTTGCTGAAAAATTAGGCAGGCGCTGGATAATGTGCGACCTGTCTAAATTTGCTATTCACACAACCCGAAAAAGGCTCCTCAATATTCACAACTCCAAAGACCTACAGGACAACGAAGGCAAAACTTATGGCAAGCTGGCGAGACCATTTGAGGTATGGAATATAGGAAGTTATGAGACCGTCTATTGGCAGGAGAAACAAGATGAATACCTCTCCTTTATGCTCAAGCTCTATCAGGCACAATGTTTAAGAGACTTTAGATATCTCCATGGCAGAAGGGCTGATAGAGCAGTTCACATTGGTCCTCTAAACGCACCTGTAACAATGGAGGAGGTGGAGAGGGTTGTTCTGGAATGCCGGGCAAATAAATTTAATAAAGCTGATGTCCTTGGCTGGGACTGGGCTTATGAGGTAAACGATTTAGCTAAAGCTTTGGCGAAGAAAAATGGCGTTGACTTAAGGCTTATCCAGATTCCCTCGGTAAACGAGCTTAAATCAGCCCTTGTAGGCTTTGACCTAAAACTATTGCAAATCCCCGACCAGGTTGTGGAGAAGCAGCTTCTCCCCCATATAAAGTTCTCTGAGGTAGCCTATCTTGAGCTTGAGTCAAAAGTTAGTGGGCACGAAGTTACTTTGAAGATAGCCGACTTCCAGCTTCTACCCTCAAAGGAACTAAGCGAAATAGCAAACAGGGTAAGGTCGTCTTTTGATTTAATAGACTACTGGGCGGTTGACTGGGATTACAAAGGCGATACCTTTCACAATGGATGGCAATCCTACCGGACAAAGAAGAATAGAAAGATTGACTTGGAAGCTAAACATACCTACAGCGAGGGCAGTGATTACCAAATAATGGTCAAGGTTGTGGATGTCTTTGGCAATGACACAAACAAAGTTCTAAAGGTGAAAGTGTGAGTAAGACTCTTTTCTCGTTGCCTCAAATTTCAAGAGTTGATGAGTGTCTAATTTATCATGATGAATCGAAAAGGGTATTTAAGAATGTATGGGCACACGCTCTATTTTTTGTTCCTAAATCTGCTTCTGAAAAACTGTTAAGCCAACTTTGGGCGGTAAGAAAGAAATACAGATGTGAAAACAAGAAATTACGCTTTGCTGACATTTCAGGTAAGAAAATCTGCGAGAAAGACGGGTCTATAGTCAAAAAAGAATGGCTTCAGTATGGAGTTGAAGCATTAAGGAGTAAAGGGTCGTATACATTTAGGCCTCCTTTGAGTTGCAAGTTAGGAGTGATATTCTTCCCTACTTCGTTAGACTTGGATCTGTATGGTGGAGACACCAAAGACGAAAAGATGCTCAGGTACTTTGAAACCGTCTTAAGGATGCTTTTAAAAGGTTGTGCTCATGGTTTGTATGCTCGAGATAATAAATTAAAGATTAAGGGGATAATTACCGATGGCCAGCCCTGGAATAGAGAGCTTGATGAAATTAGGATTTTGGACCATTTAATAGCTGAGGTAAGGGAATATGTAGAGATAGACAGAAATGCTTGTATCGAAGGGGTAGTATCAGACCATACTTCTCCTGATTGCACAGATAGTGACAAGGCTCAATTTCTACAAGCAACTGACCTATTGTTGGGAAGCGTTATTCACTCTTGCTTTAGAGATTTGGAGCGTAGTGCCAAGAAGGAAATAATCATTAGACCAGTTAGAGCAATGCTTGAAAAGAGGAAGCGTGGCGCAGGTTTTCGAAATAGTGGACATTATAGATCCTTTAGTCTATCTTTTGCTCGTATTGAAAGGGGCCAATGGAAATTTGAGCAGGTAGACACTAAAGAAATTATTTATGAAGATAATCAATTAAAGCTCTTTGAACTTAATGAGGGAATAAAGTGAATCCAACTGATATTCTCCACCCCGACCAGAGGGAGAGAAGCAAAGCTTATTTAGCTGATGGCATAAGAAAGGCAGTCTTCGCCTGGAGGCAGCAGGGTTATCCCGGGGTAACAGATACTACGAGAAGACTTTTACAGTTCTGGTTTGATGAAGACCACATTGTAGAAGAAGAACCCTTTGGGTTCTGGTTTTGCCAAAGGGAAGCGGTAGAGAGCCTGATATATGTCTATGAGGTTCTAAAGAAAAAAGTATTTATTGACCTCGCTAGAGAATTCGGGAAAGGCCCTATCGTAGGTTATGATCCCTCCTATGACCAATATCCACTCTATGCCTTCAAGATGGCAACTGCCTCGGGCAAGACCTTTGTTATGGCTCTAATCATCACTTGGGCTTACTTCAATCACCTCAGGGAAAACAAAGACGATTATACCTCCAAGTTTCTACTCATTTCCCCCAATGTCATAGTTTACGAGAGGCTAAAAAGAGATTTCGAGGGACGAAAGATTTTCACTCAATACCCATTTGTTCCTCCAGAGTGGCAAGACGATTTCGACCTTAAAGTCATATTAAGGGAAGACTCTATAGGCACAATCCCTGAAGATGCCCTATTTTTGACCAATATCCAACGGCTTGAGGAAAGAAGCTACAAGCAAGAAGAAGAGGCTGCCCAATATGTTAGTGAAAAACTGGCTCTGGAATACGTCGCCAGACAGAAACTCACTGAGACAAACAGAATAAGGGAAGTTTTGACCTCTTGCCCCAATGTGATGATTCTAAAGGATGAAGCTCACCACATATATAATGTGGAGAAGGCATGGAAAAAGATACTTTTAGACCTTCACAAGAACCTTGGGGAATTGGCTGGCAAGGGTATAAATATGGAGCTTGATTTCTCCGCTACTCCCAAGACCGAGACCGGTGCTTACTTTCCCTGGGTAATTGAGGACTTTACCCTTAAAGAAGCTATTGAGATGGATATCGTGAAAAGACCTCTTAAGGGAATTGTCACAAGAGCAAGAGTGATAACCTCTGACAGAGCATATGAGAGGTATAGAGCATGGATTGATGCTGGGGTTAGGCGGTGGAGGGAATATAAAAAGGCACTAAAACCACTACCAAAAAAGCCTGTGTTGTTCTTTCAGTGCCCCAAAAATGAGGAAGCAGATGAAATATTTGACTATCTCAATTCCGTTTCCGACCTGAAAGGCAACGTATTGCTAATACACACAGATAGCACTGGGAATATTCAAAAGAGAGATCTGGGACCAGTGAGAGAAGTTGCGAAGTTGATTGATGAACCTGAAAAGATAATGCAGGACGCAGAGTTGAAAGAGCTGTTTCCTAATGGAGTGGAAGTGATTGTCAGCACAATGATGCTGAACGAAGGATGGGATGTAAGGAATGTAAATGTGATTGTGGGGTTGCGAGCTTATGGTTCAAAAAGAGAGGTTCTCCCGGAGCAGGTGATAGGAAGAGGCTTAAGGAAGATGTTTACCGACGAAATAGCCGACCCCAAGACCTCTATAAATATACTTGAGGTTATTGGCCCTCCAGCCCTAACCGAAATCCTCGACAAACTTGAGGCAGAGGAAGGCATCAAAATTGCTGAATTCGATACATCTACTCCAATAGATATGACAACTATTTTCGTGGATGAGAGCAAACTTGATAAGGATATAGAGATACCAGTGTTATCTCCCAGGGTGAGGATTTGTCACCCGACTTATGAGCAGCTCCAGTTAGACTCGATACCAGTAGGAAATGTAGCACTTGAGGATAAGGTGTTAATGACAAAATACATCGCCCAAGACATGCTAACGAATGTAGTCGTAGTCGAAAGGGAATGGAATCTTCCTGTCCCCCAGGATACAAGATCAGTAATTGCCTATTACACCCAGAAAGTTCTCAAAGATCTGCATCTACCCACTACTACAAACTTTCCTCTCTTCTACCCTCTAGTTAAAGACTATGTTGAGCACAAGTTGTTTACTGAAACAGTGTCCCTCGACGACCCCCGTGTTCTCTATGCTGTCAGCGAACCCCAAACTGAGGAGCTTATCCTAAACTCCTTCACAAAATCATTTAGAGAGCTAACTTTCAAAGAGGAGGAGCCAAAACAGGAAAAGGCAATATGCTTAAAGGATACCAAGCCTTTCGTGTGGACGAGACCTGTCTATCCCGCTAATAAGTGCATCTTCAATTATGTCCCTTGTGCTAATGACCTTGAGGTTGAATTTTCCAAGTTTCTTGACCGCGCTGAGGATGTGGAAGCCTTTACCAAGAATGAAAAGATTGGCTTCTTTATGGAGTATATCTCCCTCGAGGGAGGCTTAAAGAATTATAGGCCAGACTTTATTGCTAAAACTGCAAATGACAAGTTCTACATCTTGGAGACTAAAGGCGAGGTGGATATAAACGTCCCCAGAAAGGATGAAAGGGCAAAGATATGGTGTGATGACGTCTCACAAATTACTGGTCAAGACTGGCACTATGCAAGAATAGACCAACAGCTTTTTGAGACGCACTATTACAGTAGCCTAGGTGAACTCTTAAAGGCAATAAGCTAGCATAATTTAAAGCTTGATTCCACTACTCACCTGAAAGTTATGACTTATTCTTCCAAAGGCTAAGAGAGGGGAAATATCAGGATTTTGCTTCAACGATTGAGGCAGATTTAGACAAAGAATAAAGCTCAGAGAGGGAAATTTAAACTTTTGTTGGACTTCTCCCAAAAGTTTTATCATCGATGACAAATTGCTATTGACGCTAAGACAGCTTAATGGTATGGTAGCCACGAGTCGAGCTAATATATAGATATGGATTATCCACACATGAAAGAGCTCCAAAAGCATATCCTAGGAATGGATCTTATCATCAAGGGTTCTCCCGAGGAGCGGGCAGTGCATCGGCAACAGATAATGACAGCGCTCTCTATAACACGGAAGCGAGCCAATACAGCAAGGCTTAGAGTTAATAAGTAAGCGCAGCGCCTCTTTCCCATAGGGTTGACCTGCAAGATCAGAGAGATTTCAAATTATCCGCTGGGCAGGCTGGTTTGGAGCATGACAGTATAGTTCAATTGGGTTTGACTCAGCCTGTTCTTAAGATAGACCTGCAAGGAGAAGCCCTAGGAAAAGTGGACAACATAACGATGAATGATATTGATGCTGTGCTTGCAGCAAATTTAGGATTGATTGAGAGACCTCAATAACTTTAATTTAACTCGCTGTGATTTTAACGCTAGCTCGACGCCTGAGGCAGATTTATGCCAAGACTAAAGCCATTTGCTAGTGTTCTTGCACTATATCCTCCATGGCGGCCGGCATCTTAGCCGTTAGTCCATAGTCCCGAAGTCAAATGAGCTTGCTTATGCCACTTCATTTCCAAGGAAATCCTAAATCCCAATATCTAAATCCTGAACAAATTCAAAACTGAGATTGCTTCGTCGCTTCGCTCCTCGCAATGACAATAGGGCAGCGCCTCGGAATGAGAACTACATATTTGTGGTAGCCACCTTGACGGAATCCACCTAATGTTTCACCCTCACCTTGGTTCGCTCGCCGTCAGCCCGAGTGCTCTTCCTTCTCTGCTTTGCTGCAGAATCTGAGGATCTCAGCAAAGTTATTGACCCTGGTGAGGTTGTTGGTCTCCATAATCCCGTCATAGGTGACGTTGATCCACGGTTTTTGATATAGCGCGGTGAACTTCTCTGACATTGCGGCCACAATTCCACCGGGCATACAGCCATGGGGCATCACCGATATCACGCCGGCAAACTTGGGATTCTCCATCCAGTCGATTCCGCTGCCTATGCTGAGGACTGCCTCACTGCCGCATTTTGGTGAAAGCCAACAGCGTGAAAATCCCAGCAGATGTGCCGTTGATGGCTCTCTCTCATCAATCAAATCCATGAAGTGATTTTCTACTGAGCGCTCTTCGTGCCCTTGTATCCGCTCCACTATATAACTGCCTATCATCTTTAGGAACTTTCTATCCCTGATAGCATCCTCAACATGCCGGTATAAAATGTATTTCATCCACTCACCCATAGGAGAAACAACAACTTCCAGACCAGCATCTTCGCATACTTTTACCAGGTTATTGTTGCTGAATTTATTGGAGCGTAAGAAAATCTCGCCGTTAACACCCACCAGTGGCTTCCTGGGTATCTCAGGATCGATGAGAGATTTGAAGTCAGAGGTGGCCTGGCGCAGAAGGTCATTGAACGCTTCTTTCCTGCGAATGCGGTCTGCAATCCTGCGTATGTAATCCTCGAACAATATGTCTGTTGCCCCAACCTGTTTTTCATAAGGACGGGTGCGCCAGAGTAATTTGTATAAACAATCCGCGGCTATGCAGCTATTCCAGGCGAGGCGCATAAAAAAGAGGCGCCTAAAAGGGGAACCAAGATCCATATCTTGATAGGCATTGTTTGACACGCTGGTTCGCATCCCAAGGTCAATACCCATGTCTTTGAATATCCTGACCTGTTCTCCAGCATAATGCCCCAGGCGGCATGGGCCGTATGCTCCAGCCATAAACGCCTCGAACTTCCCCAGGTCATAGCCATTATCATGATAGAATCTCAGAAAGCTGCCCAGGGTTACGCGATAGGGCAAACACTCTACACCCGATGTTACCTGATTGGCATACAAAAGGTCGCGTTCGTTCGGCTCAGGAAGCACAAGTGCTCTAATTCCATAGGCTTCCATCGCCGCACCTATAAAGTCAGCATGCGCTGACATATTGGGTAAGAGAAAAGTCTTGCTTGATTTAATGACCGTAGGCACTCCTCGGTAGATGTCTCCAGCTGAAACCTTAAGCTCTGTAGCGGAACGTGCAAATCCTTTAATCGTATCAACGAAGGCCTCGAGCCGGGTAACGATACCCGCTTCGGCGGCATGCTCGTCAATCTCCAGCTCTCCTAGAGGCTTGCCGCCCATGATATCCTCCACCATTGGGAGTATGAATGAGTTAGGGCCGCAGCCAAAATTTGTCAGTGCCAATCCATATAGCTGTGGGGCTGCTGCTGTTATAACAGCAGCAGCAATATACTTGCTTTCATAGTACCAGTATGGTCGGTCCTGGTAATCCTTGGCATTTACTGTTTCAAGCGGCAAGAAGTCGAGCGGTATAGGCACCACACCGAGTTGAGCAAGTTTCTCAGCTATGCCAAGGTTTGCTCCTGAATCCTGCGACATATAGGACCTGGCGAAGAGAACCACCCCCAGTTTGTCGCTCTGGTGCAGCTCCTCCAATAGCTTTTTGCCAAGTGCTGCTTGCTCTGCCTCGAAATCTTCCTGAGTTTTGATGCCAGCGAGGGCAGCCTTCTTGCCTTTGCTTTTGCTGAACCCCATCTTCACGGCAGCATCTGTAAGGTTCCTTATCACGTCCGCAGTGCCATGACTGAAATCAAGCGTGGGAATCAATAGCCGTTCCCCAAGGTTAACCATCTGACGTATTATGTACGGCGCTGCCTGTACCAGTGGACAGGAGTATTTCTGATTCTCATCCCCATCCATCTCACCCAGTCGGATAGCTGAGGGATAGAGAATATAATCAACGTCATCAAGCATTGCGGCATGCCCATGGAGAAGCTTGAGAGGGAAACAACTGTCGGTGTAGCTTAGCTCGACTGCCTTCCCGATGATTTCACCGGTAGACTTGCTGGTAAGGACACATCTGGCATTGAGTGCGTTGAGAAAACCGATAAGCAGTGGAGCAAAGTCATACATCAGCAGCGCCCTGGGAAGGCCTACAGAAGGACCTGTACCGGAATCTGGCTTATACTCCCCAAAGAGCAATTTTTCCCGCTCGTCAAAGAAGGTTTCTTGCTTTGCCTGGCCGGCGGCAGCATCGTAGCGGTCGCACCTGCTGCCATAGTAGGTGGCTTTCTCGCCTGGCATCTGCATTCGGGTGATAGTGCAATTGTTGTCACATCCTTTGCAGGTGAATGTGGAAAGGGTTACTTCACTGTCGACAACCTTTTGGAACCCCTTAAACTTCGATTCCCGACCTGCCATTTCTTCTTCGGCCAGAAGCGCTACACCTATTGCCCCACTTATTTCTTTGTGCTCCGGTACAATTAGCGTTTTCCCTTCAAGTTCCTGGTGAAATGCCGACTCAACCGCCTTGTTATAAAATACCGCTCCGGTGAGGATAACCTTGTCGCCCAGCCTTCTGTTGCCCACCACTTTGGAGAGATAATTCTTAGCTATGCCGATGGCAAGGCTGGATGTGATTACTTCCAGTGACACGCCCTGTTGCTGGGCTAAAGCTACTGCTTGACCCATAAAGGCGGCACACCTTGTTCCCAGGTCAATGGTATAGGGCGCTGCGAAGGCGAGATTGGCGAACTGACCATCGGTTACGGAAACACCAAGCATTTCAGCCAGTTCATCAATGAAGCTTCCCGTTCCAGCAGCACAGGCCTTATTCATCTGGTAGTCAACGACAACGCTATTTCTCTTGATGACCAGCTTGGAGTCCTGGCCCCCAATCTCAATGATATCCGCCTCAGGGTCCAGCTCTACACCAGCTCTCGTCTGTGCTGTGATCTCGTTCTTAATCAGGTCTGCCCCAATTAAGCCGCCAATCAGGTATCTACCGGAACCCGTGACACCCACGCCAGCTATCTTGGCCTTGTCCCCGCCATACCGAAGCAAGTTCCTGAAAACTTCCTTGATGGCATCAACGGGCCTACCAGCAGTCATTAGATAGTGTTTTGCTAGGACCCTTCCCTTTCCATCAACTATCACCGCCTTGGTGCTGGTAGAGCCAACATCCACCCCAAGATAGCCAGTGCACTCGCTCTCTATCTTTTGAACTGCCTGGATATCCTCAGCGGCAACAAAATCTAGCCTGGGCATTTCAAAATAGCGTTGCTTCACGTCGGCTTCTGACAGTGCAACACTTTGCGAAGTTTTCCCAATTGAAAGTAACGCCGAGCCCAGTGCTTCGAAGTAAAGGTAGTCATCCGGGACGATTACCTCCGCTTGATGCTTGTTCCTTGCCGAGAGCATCTCGTTGAGAGCTTTTGCTATAGCCTTATTGGCAGCAACGCCACCAACAAAGTACACCGGCTCAACAAAAGTGCCTTTTTTAAGAGAGCCGACCATACGAGCAACACTCTCACACAGAGCATAAAGCATCGGCTCAACTGTTACCCCCTTCTGCTGAAGATGGATGAGGTCGGTCTTGGCAAAGACACTGCATCTGGCAGCTATCCTCGGTGGGGCGCCTTCACATTGCAGCGCTAGGCTGGCAAAATCTTCCATGCTTATGCCAAGCCTGTATGCCTGTTGCTCAAGAAATCTTCCTGTGCCCGCTGCGCACAGAGGATTGGATACCACCTTCCATGGCTTTCGCAACCCATCTTCTAGCTCTATTACCAGCGAACTCTGCCCGCCAATTTGTATGATAGTTTTGACATCGGGATAGAAATGAAGCAGTCCTGAAGCAATCGCCAGTGAACTGCTGTACTCTATCCAACCAAGCTCTTTGGGAATCGCTGTCTTACCAGAGCCCGATACGCCAGCGGCGACAATCTGGTCAAGATTGAACCCCTGGCCTAACCTGGCGATAAGTGTAGAGACCGCCACTCTGGGGCCGGTGCTTATCTTTTCGGTATCAAACTGAACAACATTTCCGCTTTCGCCGATAAGCGACAGCTTAACGTTGCCAGAGCCGATATCTACGCCTAGAAAGTAACCCATCTCTGCAAGGAACAATTCTACCAAGAAATGAGTTTTGTTGAAAGTCCACAACTGGAAGCGTTAAGAGGGGCGAGAAAAACCTATTATCTTTATATCCTGTGGCTACAATCTACAGGGGTTCCTGCCAGGCGCTACTATCCAATCAATGGCTTGAATGTACAGAAGGAGGAAACGTTCTATGCTCGATGTGAATTCGGGGATAACGGGCTGGGTTAGCCGTTATATCACAGTGGGTCGTGCTATAATCAGGGCATGCTAGCAAAAGACGCCTTCTCAAAGAAAGCAGACTCAAAACATTCTAGGTGAGTTACATAGAAATAGAGCAAGTTTATCATGGCTAATCAGGAAGTGCCGCAACCCCGTGGTGCTAAAACGGGGTTTTCCTTTGGCTATATCGTGGTTGTGGCTGCCTTATGTGTCATGGTGGCAGCGTATGGCACACGTTCTGCCTTTGGTGTCTTCTTCAAGCCAGTGCTGACCGAGTTTGGCTGGACTAGAGCACTGACCTCGGGCGCTTTATCGCTTTCTCTGGTTATACAGGGCTCACTAGCTACTATCATGGTGGCCTGCCACCCGAAAATAGGACCATCTTGAATGCGAGACTCCTGTAGAATAAAGACGGGAGGAAGCACAAGTGAAAAAGAGAAGGAATTCAGAGGTACAGACATTCGGGATTCTGAAAGAGGTTGAATCGGGGATGACGGTGGTTAACGCTGCCCGGGAGCATGGGGTTTCCCCCGCTACCATCCACCGTTGGAAAAGCAAGTATGCAGGGATGAGTCTGTCTGAACTCAAAAGGCTCAAGGCACTGGAAGAAGAGAATGCCAGGCTGAAGCGGATAGTAGCCCAGCAAGCGTTGGACAATGAACTGCTGAAGGAAATCAACTCAAAAAAATGGTAAGCCCTCTTGTTCACCTGCATTGATGAGACTTCCGAAGAAGAAATATGGACATACGCCAGGCTGTTATTACAAAAGAAACTGGGGCGAGGTGAATCTGCCTCCATTGCCATTGCTTCCCATCGAGGATTCGACATAGCAACAGATGACAGTGTTGCCACAGATACATGCAAAACGATGAATCCTTCCGTTGCTATCTTTGGCACAGGGGCCCTGTTGAATATGGCTGCTCAGGAAGGTCTTATGACTCAGGATGAAGTCAATGCTATTGAGGCTAAGATACGCCGGGCAAGCAAGGCATGATGCATTAAACGAAATTACTTTCAGCCCGAAGCTAAAATAGAACCAATAAAATCCTTTTGTCCTCGCACAAAGTCAGCGATGGACATTTCTCGCTTTCCCTCTAATTGAACCCGGCAAAGACCTAGAACGCCTTCTCCGGTTGCTACCCCAACCTTGACTGGCGCTAGCCATGGTAAGGCTACCACTTCCCCAATTTCACCATTTGCCACCTTGCCAAGAGGAACAGCCTTATGGATTTTAAGCCGTTTGCCCTGCCACCAGGTATAACAACCTGGCCAAGGATTAAAGGCCCTCACCTGCCGCCAGAGCTCCAAAGCCGAGAGATGCCAGTCTATCCAGCCATCTTTGCTGGTTATCAGTCTGCTATAAGTCGCCCGTCTCTCATCTTGTGGTCTCGGTTCAAGCTCACCTTTAAGCCACTTAGGCAGTGTCTCCACTAAAAGCTCAGCTCCTACATCAGCCAGCTTAGATGTGAGCGAGCCAGCAGTATCCTCAGAGGAAATATCCACTTCCCTGTGAGCTAAGATGGGGCCACTATCCATTCCAGCATCCATTAAGATAATGGTAACGCCGGTAAGCGAATCTCCACAAAGAAGAGCATCAACCACCGGAGAGGCACCTCTGTGTTGAGGCAACAGCGAAGGGTGAACATTAACACAGCCGAACTCAGGTAAAGCCAACACCTCTCCAGGAAGAATGCGACCAAAAGCAGCCACTACAATCAGTTCGGGATTAAAGCTAGCCAATTCCTTTACTGCTTCCGCTGCCCTAAGGGTCTTTGGCTGGATGACAGGGATTTTATACTCTACAGCTAGCCTCTTTACCGCGGGCAAGGTAAGCCGCTGCCTTCTGCCCGCTGGCTTATCAGGCCGAGTATACACCGCAACCACATGATATGAACCACGGATTAAAGACTCCAATATAGGAACAGCAAAGTCTGGAGTACCCATAAAAACAACACGCACTTCCATGTCAGAGGTATTTTCCATTATTTCTTTTTGTTATGTCAAAACTTCCCTAGAGAAGACCAAAGAACATCTGATATTGTATTAAGTTGTGCCTCTGGATTATACCTGATCCACAGTTATCTCTTCCAGCCATCCCCGGGCTAACTAATAACATTCTGACTTGGAGGTGAGTTGGAGTCAGCAAAGGAAATTTGGGAAACGGCGTTGGGGGAACTCCAACTGCAGGTCAGCAAGGCCAATTATAGCACTTGGCTTAAGGACTGCCATGGCGTAAGCTGCCAAGAAAGTGTCTTTATAGTTGGAGTTCCTAACACTTTTATCGCTGAATGGCTAACTAAACGCCTCCATTCTTTGGTAAGAAAAATCCTGGCCCAAATTTTGGGCCGGGATATTGACGTCCAGTTCATCATCCACAACCAAGAGCAAAGGCAAAGCAGCTCTTTAGCCTCCGCTAACCAAACCGATGGTGGGGCAAGCACTAAAGAAAGAGTACATAGGTTCAATCCAAAGTACACCTTTGATAACTTTATTGTTGGCGATTGTAATCGCTTAGCTTACGCAGCCACCATAGAAGTAGCCGAAAATCCAGGGCGTAACTATAACCCTCTTTTCATCTACGGCAGCACAGGACAAGGTAAGACACACCTGCTACATGCCATCGGACGCAGAGCTACAAACAATGGATTACAGGTAGCTTATACCGGCGCAGAACAGTTCACCAATGAATTCGTGCTAGCTATTAAGCAGGGGCATGCCGATGATTTCTGCAGTAAATTCACCTCTGTCCACATGCTACTATTTGACGATCTACAATTTATAAATAATAAAAAACAAACTCAACAATGCTTCTTCCAAATCTTTAACATACTACATAACAATAACCGCCAAATTGTCATTACGGCTGACTGTCACCCCAAAGACATGCCTTTACTTAGTAATAAGTTAAGGTCCCGCCTCGAATGTGGTCTTATCGCCCCTATCCAGCCACCCGACTTTGAGACGCGCCTCTCTATTCTCCGGGCTAAAGCGCAGCAAATGATGATAACAAACTCCGATAAAGTGCTATACCTTTTAGCAGAGCAGATAAAGGAAAATGTTCGTCGCCTCGAAGGAGCCTTAATATATTTAAGTGCTCAATCCAGGCTAACTGGAACCGAGCTTACACCACAAACAGTCAACAGGTTATTAACAAGCACCATTACCAAGCAGGATAGGCAGTTAGTAGCACAGACAGTTGCCGATTATTTTAACCTCTCCATGATGGAGTTAACCGGTAAAAGTAGAGATAGGAAGACGTCTTTAGCACGGCAAATTGCAATGTACCTTATGCGAGAGGAAGGTAATTATTCTTTCTCTGAAATCGGTAAAGCCCTAGGGAATAGAAACCATGCCACAATTATCCATGGGTATAGAAAAATAGCCAGCGAAATGAGCATCAACTCTAAATTATGCCATCAGGTCTCTGAGATTAGAGGGAAAATCATCTCAAATAAAGCTTGTGTAAAAGAGTGTTAAGATCTGGGGATAAATATCATTGCTTTTAAATACAAACCGTTGAAACTGCACATATATTTATTACATAAAGGGAATACTGCGTATACTTTTCAGCTTTAGATGTTTTTTCTAACTCTTCTCCTTTTAAGATTATTATATTTTAGTTCTTATAAAGGGTAATATAAAGAAGTAATATTTAATTTATGATAGATAAAGTGCAAATTATAGTGAGGGGTGGTAAAGGGGGGGATGGGTTAGTTAGCTTCAGGCGGGAAAAATATGTTGCTTTTGGGGGACCTGATGGGGGAGATGGAGGAAATGGAGGGGATGTATTTGTGCTAGCTAGCTCCTCTGTAGAGGACCTGACTTTAATCGAGCACAGAAGGAAGTTTACAGCTAAGTCTGGTGAGCATGGTGGGAAGTGGAGGCAGCATGGGAAAGAAGGGGAAGATCTAAATATTTTTGTGCCTGTGGGGACTGTGGTTTCCGTCAGGGCTGGGGCGGGAGAGGAAAAAATTCTAGCTGATTTAACTACTCTTGGCCAAAAGGTTTTAGTAGCTAAGGGAGGCAAGGGTGGATTGGGTAATGTGCATTTTGCTACAGCGATACATCAGGCTCCCAGGATAGCTGGCAAAGGCAGATTGGGTGAGGAGCACCAGGTTATCCTGGAATTAAAGATTATCACTGATATGTGCATTATTGGATACCCTAATTCAGGTAAATCCGCTTTATTATGTGCTATATCAGGAGCTAGACCTAAGGTAGCAGATTATCCTTTCACCACGCGCCAGCCGGCTTTGGGAGTTATTCGAGGCAGTTGGAGGGACTTTGTAGTCGCTGAAATACCGGGGCTTGTTGAAGGTGCTCATATTGGTAAAGGTTTGGGGTGTGAATTTTTGCGCCACACCGAAAGAACCAAACTATTAATTTATTTATTGGATGGCACTTCATCAACCATTAGTGGCGACTTCATTAAGCTAAATGAGGAGTTGTCCCAGTATAAGGTTAATTTATGCCAGAAACAAAAAATTATAGCGGTAAACAAAGTGGACTTGCCGCAGGTCAAAGCCCAGTTACCTGGTATCAAGCAGGCTCTTGCTTCATTTGGGGTGCCTGTTTTCCTTATTTCAGCAGTTAGTGGAGAAGGCGTGTTAGAATTTACCACTACGGCTATTGAAATGACCAGGCAGGTGAACCAGGAGAAGGAAACTGTTTTGTCACCCGAAGTAGCACTATTTCATCCCCGACCTAAGAGGTGAAACGATGAGAATAGGCATTCTTGGCGGCACATTTGACCCTGTTCACTTAGGGCATCTCATTGTAGCTGAGGAAGTAAGGATAAAACTAGGACTCAGCAAAATTCTTTTTATACCTGCGGGGCAGCCGTGGCTTAAGCTAAATCATAGTATTTCTCCGGCAACGCACCGAGTAGAAATGGTGCGTCGGGCTATTGCCTCTAATCCTTACTTTGAACTTTGTACTCTGGAAGTGGAGCGCTCTGGTCCTTCTTACACTGTGGATACTATAGCTGCTCTTCACGAACGGCTGGGTAGGCAGTCGTTCTTCTTCATTCTTGGTAGTGATACTCTTACTGAACTTCACTTATGGAAAGAGCCAGCTAAACTGGCGCAGATGTGCCAATTAGTAGTTGTTCCCAGAGTGGGCTTAAGCTTACCGGACTTAAACTTTTTGGAAGCACCTATCCCCGGGGTGATTGATAGGGTTATTCAAGCTGATGTGCCTATCATTGATATTAGCTCCTCGGACATCCGGCGACATGTAGCTCAGGGGAGGTCTATTTATTATTTGGTGCCTGATGAAGTGGAGAGGTATATAGGTGAACAGAAGCTGTACCGTCCTGACAGGGTGTAGGGCGGTAAAGCAGATTCTTAGATATCCAGATTCCTCACATTTTGAGCATGTGCCTGAATGAAGTTCTTGCGGGGCAGAACCTCGCTACCCATTAACATGTGCAATACTTGGTCGGCGGATATAGCATCTGCTATCTCTACTTTAAGCAAAGTCCTGGTGGCGGGGTTCATTGTTGTGCTCCATAGCTGTTCGGGACTCATCTCACCCAGGCCTTTATAGTGTTGAACCTCTAGTTTGTTCCTGTCTAACTCTTTGGTTTTCCTTTCCTTTTCTTGTTCAGAGTAGACCCAGAATTGCTGTTTACCAGATTTTATGCGGTAAAGAGGCGGTTGAGCTATGAAGAGATACCCCTCATTAATTAGCTCTACCATATGGCGGTAGAAGAAGGTGAGAAGCAAGGTGCGAATATGAGAACCATCAACGTCAGCATCGGTCATAATGATTATTCGATGATACCTGAGCTTGGCGAGGTCGAGCTCTCCATCAGCATTTGCTCTTAGTGCTGTAACAATAGCTCTTAGCTCTTCATGTTCAATGATCTTATCTTTAGCCGCTTTCTCTACATTAAGTATTTTGCCTCTGAGGGGGAGGATAGCTTGAAAGCGGCGATCTCGCCCCTGCTTAGCTGAGCCACCGGCTGAGTCACCCTCAACCAGGTACAGCTCGCATAACGCAGGGTCTTTCTCTGAGCAATCGGCTAGCTTTCCTGGCAGCGTTGATGCTTCGAAGCCACTTCTTTTAAGGACGAGGTCGCGAGCCTTGCGTGCTGCTTCTCTAGCTTTGGCTGTGGTGAGGCATTTCCCTATAATTGCCCTTGCTTCCTCAGGATGCTGCTCGAAGTAGAGAGATAAGTTATCCACTACTGCAAATTCAACCTGGCTTCTTACCTCAGGATTGCCAAGCTTTGTTTTGGTTTGCCCTTCAAACTGGGGCTTAGGAAGTTTCACATTGATAATGGACACCGATCCCTCACGTACATCATCACCAGTTAGGTTAGGTTCAGTATCCTTGATGAACTTGTTTTTCCGGGCGTAATCATTGAGGGCGCGAGTTAGTGCCGAGCGAAAACCAGTCAGATGGCTGCCCCCATCTCTAGTATTGACGCAGTTAGCGAAGGAGAAAGTGGCTTCCGTGAAGCTGTTATTATACTGAAGGGCTGCTTCGATTATGGTGGAGTTGACTGTAGCTGAAAAGTAGATGGGGCGAGGATGGATAACTGGCCTATTTCTATTCAGGCGGTGGACGAAAGTAGCTATGCCTCCCTCAAAATAGAAGGTTTTCTCCTGCCCACCTCTCTCATCTTTAAGGGATATTTGCACCCCTTTATTCAAAAAAGCTAGCTCTCTTAATCGCTGGCAAGTTATATTAAAGTCGTAGTTCAGGTCTTCGAAGATTTCCTTATCAGCGAGGAAGGTGATTGCAGTGCCGGTATCGGTTGTATCACCCACTGCTTGTACCGGCCCTGTGGGAATCCCACGGTGGTATTCTTGAAGGTAAATTTTGCCCTGGCGCCTAATCTGAACTCGAAGCCAGGAGGATAGGGCATTCACTGCTGAAGCCCCGACGCCGTGCAAACCACTGGATATGTTATATGCAGACCCCCCGAATTTAGCTCCAGCATGCAGTCGGGTCATTACCGCCTCCAGTGCAGTGATATCTGCTGTCGGGATAGTATCTATGGGGATACCTCTTCCGTTATCAATCACAGTAACGCTGTTGTCCTTATGGATTGTTATTTCAATTTGGTCGCAGAAGCCAGCCATTGCCTCGTCTATGCTGTTGTATACTATTTCGTAGAGAAGGTGCTGCAATCCTTCGCGACCGGTACCCCCGATATACATGCCGGGTCGCAGGCGGATGGCCTCTATCTCATCTAAGATTTGAATATCTTCAGCCGTATAATTATTTGCCGAAGCTGAACCATTGGTTATCTCATTTTGTAGCATAGTCAATCATCTCCACATATCTATGCATTTTAATCAGACTAAAGATTGCCAGGTAATGGCAGGAAAGGATTTCAGCTTACTCTCGGTGTCAATGGTAGCTACCATCACTGCATATATATTATACCATATCTGGTGGTGCAGGATGTATTCAGGACGCTATGTTGATTTTTGTTCCTGTTTAAGCACTCCAACTATTTCAGTTAGCGGGACGGTTTTCTGGGCATTGCTTATCATATCTCGCAATACTACGCTTTGAGTTTTAACCTCTCTTTCACCCATGATAATGGCATAGTTAACGCCCAGCGAATTAGCCTGTCTCATCTGTCCTTTTAGACTTTTATCGTCTGTAGCCTTAATAACAGCAATGCCAGCCTGGCGTAGCTTGGAGGCAAGCCTTACTGCTTCGATTTTAGCTTCATCACCTAAGTAGGCGATGAAAGCAACGGGCTTAGGCAGAGAGGGGACATTTACCTTCTCTCTTTTTAAATTTAGAATAAGTCTTTCTATGCCAGTGGCAAAGCCCACTGCCGGGGTGGGTTTCCCGCCTAATCGTTCAATGAGGTTATCATAGCGGCCGCCGCCTCCAAGGGCACTTTGTGCCCTTTCTTTTTGAGGTTCGACCTCAAAAACCGTCCTGGTGTAATAATCCAAGCCACGTACTAACCTATAGTTTAACTGAAAAGGAATGTCTAGGGTCTTTAGATATCGTTGAACGCTTTGGAAATGTGCTTGGCATTCAGGGCATAGGTAGTCAGTGATTTTTGGTGCTGTGTCAGCCACTTGTTGGCAGGGGCCTTTTTTGCAGTCGAGTAAACGTAAAGGATTTCTGAGTAGCCTAACTTTGCAATCCGGGCATAGGCGAGCTATGTAGTTGGAGTAATGCCGCTTTAGCGCTTCTATATACTTGGGTTGGCACAGGTTACAGCCAATGCTATTAAGCTGGATAGAGAATCCAGAGAGGCCCAGAGAAAACAAGAATTGCTGTGTCATCTCTATCACTTCAGCGTCCAGGGCAGGGTCGGCAGCGCCGATAGCTTCAAAACCAAACTGCTGATGTTGACGGTAGCGGCCGGCTTGCGGGCGCTCATATCTGAAAGCAGGACCTATATAATAAAGCTTTACCGGCTGGGGCAGATTGAATAATCCATGCTCTATATAAGCCCGGCAAACTGGAGCTGTTCCTTCTGCTCGTAAGGCTAATTCTTGACCGCTCCTATCCTCAAAGATATACATTTCCTTGTCAACAAGGTCTGTTCCTCCGGCTATGGTGCGGGCAAAGAGTTGAGAATCTTCAAAAATTGGTGTGGTCAGGAGCTGATAACCGTAAAGATGGCATAAGGCAGTGGCTTTTTCCTCTATATATTTCCAGTAACCTTGCTCTTGTGGCAAGATATCTGCTGTCCCTCGGGGCGCTTTATACAACACTTTCTCCTTCTTGAAATATATAAGCCAGTAATTTACCTAATTAGTTTACCACAAAGCTTGGTCGATGTTCCTCGAGCCTGACTATGGTGAATTGAAGGGGGGAGAGTTTTGGCTTTTTACTCAGGCTGGTTCAAGGTTGGCCATTTTAATAGCCACAGGGAAAGTTTGGGGACGGATATATGAGTTTAGTGCCTCGTTAATTTGCTTTAAATCCATCTGTGTTTTTACCTTCTTAAATGCTTTGGCATGTTGAACTAGAGAGTTCTAAATCACGGGGCCTATTGTATAGATATCTGTGGCGGTGGAATAGCCTGTAATTTCAGCCATTGTCTTCTTCCCTGAGGCTACTTTTAAGGCCTCCTCGTATATAGTTTGGCCTGCTTTCTTTGACGTGTGGCTAGCTCCGCCGGTAATATCTATATATAAGTCCATGTGGTCAGGGAGATGCTGGTAGGTTATAGGGTTTGCCGTGATCTTGATTACAGGAACGAATGGGAAACCTTGGGGAGCACCCCGTCCGGTGGAAAATAGGATAATCTGTGCTCCTGCAGCAGCTAGAGCGGTTAACGCCTCTGGTTCTCGCCCAGGAGAATCGATGATGAAAAGTCCCTTGCCCCATGGGATGTCACCATATTCATAGACAGCTTGGATAGGTTTAGTACCTCCCTTGGCAATAGCTCCTAGTGATTTCTCCTCAATGGTGGTAAGCCCACCGGCAATGTTACCTTTCGTGGGTTGCCCTCCACGCATGTCTGTCCCCATGGCTATAGCTCGCTTCTCCATGCGGTCTACTATTTCCAAGATTCTGCGACCTACTTCTGGGGATGCCGCTCTCTGAGCTAGAATATGCTCGGCGCCGATGAACTCGGTAGTTTCACCAAAGATACAACTGCCACCTTTTTCAATCAGTAAATCAGCGGCGGCGCCGATGGCTGGGTTGGAAGCTAACCCCGAAGTTGTATCAGAAGCGCCACATTTAATACCAAATCTCAGTTCAGAGTCAGGGACTTCAATGCGGTTTATTTTGGATGCTTCACCCACCAATTGTCGAGCCAGTCGTGAACCTTCAGCCAGAGCAGGGCTGGCCCCACCTAGCTTTTGAATAACGATCTTCTCTACAGGTTTTCTTGATTGAGCGATGCCATCAGCTACCTCATCCAGCGAAATACTTTCACAGCCTAAGCTAACTAAGAGTACGCTAGCCAGGTTGGGGTTCCGTCCCAGAGAGATCAAGGTGTGGGTTACCAGGTCGAGGTCAGGTTTCGTCTGGCAGCATCCCTGCTGATGAAGAAAAGCAACGCTGCCGTGAGTCTGATTACTTATCCAGTGAGCTACATCACAGGCACAGGCTACAGTAGGAATAATACCCACATAATTTCTGACACCGAAGGAACCATCCTGGCGAGGATATCCTAAGAAGCTTATATTCCCTCCTTAGATAGGTCGCCACGGCCTCTAGCGCTGACCACATTATGTATATGTATGTGTTCCCCGGGCTCGATAGTTTTAGTAGCGGTGCCCATGATCTCGCCATACTTGATTATAGGCGAGCCTTTATTTATATGGCGAAGACTGAACTTGTGACCCAAGGATATGGAGGATTTTAGCTCCGTGGTGAAGGTCCTCTCGCCAATTTTAAGTTCTACCTTGGCTCCTTTTTCCAAGTTAGCTACTGCGGTGGCTACATTATCCCTGTCATTAAGAACAACAGCCTCTAATCTCGACATCTTGCCTCTTCAAGTGCCACAATTTGCTTGTCTCAAGCGGCATACTCTGCTTTAAGAATACCATTTACAGAGTTCCGGATTCAACACTTCTTGGTGGTATCTTCAGATTGCCGGCTATAACTGCTGTCATCCTGATTGTTTCTCATCTACGCCTAAGTAGCTTAACTATAAACTGGTTAATGTTGCTTAACAGCGGGCTCGAAAGGGGAACTAAAACTTAGGCTTTAACTTGGTATTTAGCTTTTCCCTCTTCGTAGAGGTCATTGCCATAAATGTCGTTTATCACTGTGGCGGGGAAAAGCT
>Ga0210003_1000265_pt1 | contig 46647 bp, 39 predicted proteins | sample LantaG_FD_182804 | JGI IMG/M metagenome (GOLD analysis project Ga0210003, IMG submission 182804) | Deep subsurface microbial communities from Baltic Sea to uncover new lineages of life (NeLLi) - Landsort_02402 metaG (SPAdes) (version 2) | ecosystem: Environmental > Aquatic > Marine > Oceanic >... | reverse complement strand
GATTTTCAGCTTTCTGTCCCGGCAGGCGTTTTCGAACCGCTCGATAAGCTCCGCCGGAGGTATTTGTATATCTCTGGTCATGATATTCTAATTGTCTAATGATTCTTATTTAGAAAGTGATACGATTAATCAGCGGCAAACGCAAGCCCGATTTTGAAGATTTTTCATGCCGCCGTAACCGGTTGTCCTACAATGAGGTAATTGTATTAAAATGGTAGGTCGAAATGTCGGAGACTTTCGACAATCGAGATTGCTACATCGCCCACCTCGGGGGACGCCTCAACCAATAAGAGCAAATAGGTTAATAGAATTTACTTTTTTCTTCAAAATTAGTTACATTAGGTATATGAGACCACCGAAAGAGAAGATTTGTACTTATTGTTTGAAAACTTTTGAAAAATTAACTTGGGATCATATCCCACCTAAATCATGGTATCCACAAAGTACTCCGTCTACAGTAGAAAAATGGAAAGTTCCCTGTTGTAATGTTTGTAATAATGAATATAGTAAACTAGATGATAAACTTTTGAGATTATTGGCAATATGTCTTAATCCAAACGATTTATCGAGCTCTGGTATACCAGAAAAAGTTATTGCTTCTATTGATCCAAATAAATCAAAAAATGAACGAGATAGGAGAATTAGAGAAAAAAATAGAAATAAATTAATAGAAAGCTTAATAATTAGTGAAAATATTCCTGAAGAAGGCTTATTACCAAATTTTGGGTCGCAGATTATGCATAATGGGAAATATAAATTAGTAAAAATTCCAGATGATCATTTATTCACATTTTCAAAAAGACTTGTCAGAGGAGTAACATTCACAATTAATAATAATTTAATATATGATAATTACTTAATTGAAATTTCTTATAAAGAATTATTAAATGCTATAGATTTTATATACTTAGTAACAAAACATGGAAAGCAATATTCTTTGGGTACGGGGATTAATATTACATATGCAAATTTTAGTGATGACCCATTATCCTCATTGATAAGAATTAGAATTTGGAATAAGTGGGATATTTACTCAATGGTTTATAGAAAAGAAAATTATAATTACATTTAAGGTTGTATCAGTCCTTGCTCACAAAATGCAAGTATGATCTGATACCTTTTATAACCGTTAGGTCATAACCACTTATTTCGGGCAAAACCTGATCGGCATGAAATATTTTCTATTATCTTTAATTTTCTAATGAAAGTAGTCTGTCTTCTAAGGTCGTGAATTCTATTTTGTCATCCCCTTTCTTATAATCCATAATTTGCCATACAGCTTTCTGTTTATATTTGTTTCCGTTTTCGTCTTCATAAGATATAAATAAATGTCTATATAATGTATCGCTTTTAAGTGAATCTATTAAATTTTGCTCTAGTATATTATCAGCACCACAAGACCAAAAGTCGCTTGGCCATAATGTCTTGTATTCATGCATGGTTTGCATACTATCTAATATTGGAAATACCATATTTCTTATTTTTCTTAACTCATGGTGATATTTAAACTTATATGCAGGGTGTATACCTTTATTTATTACGTAATAATTTAAATAAATTCTATCTCCCCCCACTTCTGTTTTTATAACGAAGCTCTTTGCGTTTGATCTTTCCCCTGTCTCATTTAAGTACAGCCCTATCCGAGGCCTTTGTTCAAATCTCGTTGTTTGTAGTAAAACGTTTAGTGTGCTTTCCATAGTTTTTAATTGCTGACAATTTAGAAATGCTATTACGCATGTAGCTAGAGCAGCTAATAAAGTACCCAATATACCATATATCGCAATTTTGTTATCATTACTCATAATATTTCTCCTTGCTTAATGTATTCTTCCTACCTCTCCCACTTATACAACTCCGGCACCGTGCCGTCGGCGATATCTATGCCCACGCCGTAATTGTCCGCGCCGAAAGTGCTGTCCTCTCTGGCCGGGGTGAACCATATCGTGTTGTTCTTCGCTTTGGGATGCTCGTATTCCTTATCCTTGTTAAACGTAATATAGGTGTCGGTACCGCAGATGTCAATAAAGCCGCCAAAAGATTTTGCGTAAGAATTATAGGCGTTAAACCGACCCGGTTTTAAAAAGTCCTCGTGGAAAGTCGCCTCGCCCAGGCCGGGGGTGTTCTCGCCGAGATAATATTTGTCGTCGCCGCCGATATCTATCAAAAAGGCGTTGGAACGAATCTGCGCCAGCCCCATCGAGATGATTTTCGCCCGGTAAATATCGTCGCCGTTTTTATTTATCAAAAAGGCGTTGGTGTAATCCCAGCCGAACCCCAGACCGGCCCCGGAAGTTTCATACAATTCGTGCCGATCGTTGCCGTTTTCATCGATTAAAATCCCGTTGCAAAAATGCGCCCCGGAACCCTGCGTAAAATAACAGGATTCGTAGGCATCGTCGCCGTTTTTATCCAGGGCGATGCCGGTCCCGAACCAGTAGCCGACTCCCAGCGTCCAGTTGCCGCTGTAATACCGGTCGTCACCGTGAATATCGATAATCGCCCCCAGACCGCCCGCCCAGGCATGGCCGTCGGAACCGTCGCCGCGCCGCCCGAACCCGGCTCCCTGGGCGTTGTTGCCGTTGATTTTCATCTCGCTGTGATAATCGCCGCGGTTGAAAACGCTGGTGTACGGTTCGGCGATATATTCATCCTTGCCTGAAAAAGAGGCCAGCACCCCGACCCCGCCGCCGACCCCGCCCATTCCTTGACCATCACCAAACAGATAATATCTGTCGTCGCCGGTACCGTCGAGACAAAGCCCAATCCCGAAATACCCCGCCCCCTGCGCGGACAAGCAAGCTTGATAGATATCATTGCCCTTTCGGTCGAATAGTACGCCGACCCCAAAAAGCCCCGCTCCCTGGGCGTAGGTTGAACCGTTGTACCGGTCATCGCCCTCGGAATCTATGACAACGCCTACTCCCAAAAGCCCCACGCCCGTCGAAGGGGGATAAGCCCGCTTTTCGTAACCGTAGTAGTCATCGCCGCCCATATCGATAACCACCGAGACCGGGTTCGACAGCGACGAAGTTGCCCCCGGCGAGCCCTGGTAAATCATCTGGCGGCCGAAATCGATTATCAGAAGTGAATTAGTCGCGTCGTACTCCATCCAGCCGGGGATAGGGGCGCGAATCGAGGAAAAGAACGAGGTCGGCTTTTTGTCTTTGAGAAAGACGGGGGAGAAGACGGCTATTTTCCCGAACGGCGTCTGAACTTCCATCTCGAAATCATCGGGTATCTGTTTTTTGAATTTGATAAGCGTCCGCTCGGCCTTTTCGGCGGCGGCGGCGGTTTTAAGGGCGGCATAATGCAGCGAAGGCCAGTCGATAGTCTCGGCTATATCATCCAGGACATAATAATACACCATCCCGTCCCCCTGGGTGTCAGCCAGGTCGCGGATATTGAAGGCTTTTTGCATATCGTCCGGGTCGCAGTTGCGGAAAGCCAGATTCCGCCAGCGGATAGCGTCGGTTAAATTGACAATCAGTTCGGCAAGAATGGTTTTAACGGTGTCGGGCAATTTTTCCGTCATACTTCGTATGTCTTTTTTCAAATCGGGCCATTCGGAGCGGCTGCCGAAAGTATAGAACTCAATCTCCCGGTCAGCCAGGGCGAACAGTTGTTCGAAAGCCGTGATAAGCGGTTCACTGCCTTCCGGTGCCGGTACCAGGTTGGCCGAGTAATCGCGGAACCCGCCCAGCTTTTTGTCCACCCCGAGATGATAAACGAGTTTGTAGAGGCCGTTGAAATTGCTGTCGGCATAGGCCGGGTCGAGATAAGTTTCGACAGCGTTGCCCATGACGGTAGCGTAATCATAGAGCTTGAATGGTTCGGCGAACAGGGCGTCGAACGAGGTCAGCTTATGGGGGACGTCCAGCGGGAACCGATTCCAGTAACCCCTGGGTTGAAAGCCTATATCCGATTTTTCAAAACTGACCTCGTTTAATATTTTGTTCAAAATATCTTCGCTGTTCTGGGCGGTCACGCCGGCCGACAGAATGAAAGCCATGCATATAAGAACGATAAATTTTTTCATGATAGAACTCTCCTTGTTAATGAATACAATACCGGAAGATAAAAGCATCCCGCCCGGCCTGTAAACATTAAAAGCAACCCATAAAAAAAGGCGCCCTGAAAAAGACGCCTTTATACGCTAACCCGCTTTTAGCTCTGCGATTTTATCTTTACTTACACGTTCAATAACTGTTCTCCATTATATACTGCCGCAAATCATCGATATCCATATCCTGCAGCCGTTCCTTCTTGGCCTGCAGTTGGAGGTGGCTGAAGCGCCTTACTTTGGTGTCGAATTTTTCTTCGGAAAAGTTATGCTGCTGATTCTTTTTGCTGGTATTATTTTTCTTTTTTGCCCCGAGTTTTAGTTTCTCTCCCATCTTTCCTCCGAAAAAACTATTTCAAAAACTTTATTCAGTATAAAAATTAAATCGGCTAATTCGGCTGGAAATTTGTCGATTTGGGTCTTGTTTTTTAAAATTATCCATTAATTGAACCTGCATTTAAACACCGACGACAGCTCCCGGTTTACTGCAGAGCGTTTCATAATATTAACCCGATTTCATTTATCCGCATTTTTTTGCCTATGTAAAATTAGCCTGTTTTCGCCCGCCCGCCCGGCTTTCTAAGGCTTTATCTTTTTATTGTGAAACAACTTAATGCGTTCTGGCGGGGGGCCTGCGGCGAAATCCCCGCGATGGCACCGCTTATGCATTAACCGGTTGTGGATTGAATACAAGAGATAGGAGTCAAAATGTTAGAATGCAAATATCATCGGGGGTTTTCAACGGAAAGATTGGAATCCATCCAGGAACCGAAAGTCCGCCGGGATGAAAAGGGATTCTATATCATGACTCTGTCCGAAAAAAGCAAAGTCTATTTTGAAGACTTTTATAATTTCATGGAGATGACCTACGAAAAGTCTTTGAAGGAAAAAGAACTGATTCAGGATAAAATCGCCTGTACGCCGGTCGATAAATCCGAACTGCTATCGTATTTCCGGGCCAAATCAATCATCATCGATCTTTTGCTCAGGGCTATCCGCCGTTTTTATACCGACGGTTCCAATTTAGGCGTTATTATGACCCCGTGGTGCTTCGGTACCGTGATGCTGGAGAAGGTCGAGGTTTACCGCGAACGGCTCAGCAAGGGCGAGATCCAGGACGCCAATATCGTGGACTATCCCTACTATGTAATTCGATATATAGACGAGATTTATAAAACCACCCTGCTGGAACTTTTCGATTTCCCGGAACAGGCTTTCCAGATGAGATGGCAGTATTCCGAACTGCTCAAAAGATATTCCAAAATGCTGACCGACATTACCAGCTCCCTGAATTCGGTTATCAAATCCGTAAAAAATATCGGTTCGAAATAAGTTCTCCCTAAAGTTAATTCCAGTAAAAAAACCTCCGGTTTCATCCGGAGGTTTTTTTAATTCATTTGGGATTTCTGCCGATAAATAAATAGATAGGATAGAGGCGTTAATGCTGCGTTTTTGACAGTTTTATGAAATAAATTTTGTTCTATGACTTCTACAGCTGTTAAAAAAAGGGTTCAAAAGAAATTTCTGCCTATCTACCTGGATTCCATCCGGGTGGATTCGGTTCTGGATTTTGACCTGTTTATCAAGGTCAATAACCAACTGGTGCTGTACCGTTCGGCTGACCTGCCGTTTACCGAACGCACCCGCCAGAAACTTATCGACAACAAGGTCGATCGGCTCTATATCACCAACGACAACCGGGCTCGTTACCAGATATATATCGAGAAGAACCTGGACAAGATTCTCACCGACACGAAAATCCGCGAGGAAAAGAAAGCCGGTATTTTGTACGAGACCTCGACCAGCCTGGTCAGGGACGTTCTCAACAATCCCACCTACGGCGACAACATCAAACGCTCCCAGAACCTGGTCAGCAATACCATCGGCTATATTTTAAAAGGCCGCCAGGCCTTCTTGAACCTTCTGAAAATCACGTCTTTCGATTATTACACCTATACCCATTCGGTGAACGTATGCACTTTCGCTATTGCCCTGGCCCAGCAGCTCGGTTTCAAGGACGAGGAATTCCTGAACGAGTTGGGTGTGGGGGCGCTTTTGCACGATGTCGGCAAATCCAAAATTTCGGAGCGGATTCTCAACAAGCGCTCGGCCCTGAACCAGATCGAGTTCGAAATCATGAAAAAACACCCCAAGTGGGGGGTGGAAATACTGGCCGAAACCGACCAGATTGCCCAGACCAGCTATTTCCCGGTGCTGCAGCATCATGAGCGGGGCGACCGCCGCGGATACCCGTCGCGGCTGTCTTTGGACGAGGTCCATATCCATTCCAAAATCGTGGCTATTGTCGATTCGTTCGACGCTATGACCACCGAACGGGTGTACCAGAAAGCCATCGACACCTTTCCGGCTTTGAAGATTATGTTCAATCTCAAGGGGGCCTATGACGAACGGATTTTAACCACTTTCGTCGAGCTGATGGGTCCCTCCGGTTTGTTTGAAATTTAATTTTTTTCATTTAATTTCCCCTTCTTAACAATTCCACTCGATTAATCCGCATTATTTTATTTATTTTCGTTGGCCTGCGGTTCCTCAATGATATATATTCCTCCCAATTTATAAATTGGAGGTGTCATGAAGGAAATAATCAAGACCGATAAAGCTCCAGCCGCCATCGGCCCCTATTCCCAGGCCGTCAAGGTTAAGGCTGATAATCTTATATTCTGCTCCGGGCAAATACCCTTAGACCCTGCCACCGGCGAAATTGTCGGGGAGACGATCGAGGACCAGTGCCGGCAGGTCATGGAAAATCTGGGGGCCGTTTTGAAAGCCGCCGGGGTGGATTTCAGCCGGGTCGTCAAGGCCACCATTTACCTGGCCGATATGAAGTATTTCGCGAAAGTAAACGAAATTTACGGCGGCTATTTTAAGAGCGACCCGCCGGCCCGGGCGGCTTTCGCCGTGAAAACCCTGCCCAAGGAAGTGATGGTGGAAATCGAAGTTATTGCGGCCGGATAATTGACGGCGGCCATAAATTGACAATCTGGATACATATTGTTTTGTATCTCCGACTTATCTGATTATTATACCATAGTTTGGCTTAATTGTAAGTTGGGGTACCAAATTCGGCTTTTTGGCTATGTCAAAATCTTTCAATGAAAAAAGTTTTAAAAACACTTGACATAAGCGGAAAACGGGCTTACTTAAAATTTTAAAAATTGTGAAAACAGTCACATACTCTTCGAGTTTGTAACGAAGGTTGACAGCATGCTTGAATACTTGGCGGTTTTAATTTTTATTGTAGCCGGAATTGGTATTGTTCTCTTTACATTTTTCTTCGCTCGTCTCTTGAGACCCTCTAATCCTTACCCGGAAAAAACCATCAATTATGAATGTTCGGAGTTGCCCTTTGGCTCGTCCTGGGTCCAGTTCAACAACCGCTTTTATATTTTCGGGCTTATTTTTGTGATTTTCGATGTTGAGGCGGTTTTTCTCTTTCCCTGGGCGGTGGCTTTCAGCCAGCTTGGTCTTTACGCCCTCATTGAAATGGTTGTCTTTATCGTGATTTTATTTTACGGCATTTACTATGCCTGGCGGAAAGGGGCCCTGAAATGGGTATAATCAAAAAATTACCCGTCTATTCGGAAAAAATACCCGGCGGCGGCCTGGTGTTGACCTCGCTCGACGCTATCTTCAATTATTCCCGGGCCTGTTCGGTCTGGTATCTTCTGTTTGGCACCGCCTGTTGCGCGATTGAGCTCATGTGCACCGGGGCCGCTCGATATGATTTTGACCGGCTGGGGATGATTTTTCGCGCCACTCCCAGACAGGCCGATGTTATAATCGTTGCCGGGACTATAACCAAAAAATTCGCGCCGCGGCTGCGGCGACTTTATGACCAGATGGCCGAGCCGCGGTATATTATAGCGATGGGCGGCTGCACCGTTAACGGCGGGCCTTTCTACTATGACTGTTATTCCGTCGAAAAGGGTATCGACCATATTGTCCCGGTCGATGTTTACATTCCCGGCTGTCCGCCCCGTCCGGAATCCCTGCTCGAGGGCTGCCTGCACCTCCAGAAAAAAATTAAAACGCAAACCATCAGCGACTGGCAGGAAAAGTAGATGACCGGAGACGAGCTGAAAGAATATATCGTCGGTCACCTTGAAGGCAAGCTCAAGCCCCTCGAAAGCGGTAAACATGACCCGCTCTTCGAGGTCCAGGAGAGTGATTTGCTCACGGTGGCCCAGGTCCTGCGCGACGATGAGAACCTGAAATTCGATTTCCTTTCCTGCATTTCCGGTGTGGATACCGGGGAGCGTTTCGAAATCGTCTATTCACTCGCCTCGCTGGCGAATAATCTCCGCATCGATCTTAAAGTTGTACTTTCGCGGGAAAAACCCGAGGTGGAGTCGGTTCAGGAAATTTGGCCGGCCGCCAACTGGTATGAAAGAGAAATCTGGGAACTGTACGGATTCGATATTAAAAATCACGGTAACCTGACACGTTTCCTGCTGGCCGATGACTGGGACCAGGGCTACCCCATGCGCAAGGATTGGGACGCCCCGGATTTTGTACGTTTTCCGGAGTTGGAAAGATGAGCGGACTGCTCACCCAGGAATTTACCGTCAATATGGGGCCGCACCACCCCTCGACTCACGGAGTATGCCGGTTAATCCTCACTATGGACGGTGAAAAGGTTGTCAAGATTGAGCCGGTCATCGGTTATCTCCATCGTTCCATGGAAAAAATCTGCGAAAACCGCACCTACGCTCAATGTGTGCCACTGATGGACCGGTTCGAATACGTCACGGCCATGTCGGCCGAGTATGTTTTCGTCAACGCCGTGGAGAAACTAGCCGAAATCGAGGTCCCCGAGCGGGCCGAGTATCTTCGGGTCATCATGCTGGAACTCAACCGGATCGCCTCCCACCTGATTTTTTATGGCGCGACCGCCATGGATATCGGCGCTCTGACGCCCTTCATTTACGGTCTGCGCGAACGGGAGTTGATTATCGACCTGTTTGAGATGACCTGCGGCCAGCGCTTGACCTACAATTATATGAAAATTGGCGGCGTCTCCCACGACATTCCCAAAGAGTTTATTCCCAAGTGCCGTGAAGCGGTTAAGATTATAGGCGAGAAGATGTCGGATTATGAAGGTTTGCTCAACGAAAACCCGATCTGGCTGGCCCGGACCAAAAATGTCGGCGTCCTGCCGACCGACCTGGCCAAAGCTTACGGTGTTTCGGGCCCGGTACTGCGAGCCTCCGGTGTGAAATATGATATTCGCAAAAACGACCCCTATTCGATATATGACCGTTTTGACTTCAATATTCCCTGCCGTCACAACGGCGATAGCTATGACCGGTACCTGCTCCGTCTGGATGAAATCCGCGAATCGCTTAAAATTATCATCCAGGCGTTGGACGGGTTGCCGGAGGGCGATACTCTGAAAAAAGTCAATCCTTTTAATTTCAAGCCGCCCGCCGGTGAAATGTACAGCCGGATTGAAAATTCCCGTGGTGAAATGGGGGTATATATCATTTCCGACGGCACCACCAAGCCGCTGCGGGTGAAAATGCGCGGCAGTTCTTACAACCATGTCCAGGTTCTCCCCAAGGTCGCTACCGGGGTGCTGATAGCCGATTTGGTGGCCACTTTTGCGACCTTAGATGTTATTATGCCGGAGGTGGATCGATGATATTGGCGACGGCGGAACTTATCGGCATTTTCCAGTGGCTGCACGGCTTTTTGGTTGATTTGGGACTCAAAGAGCCGTGGCTGTCGATCGTTGTTTACTGCCTGCTGTCCGTGACCGTGTTCGGCGTGCTCTGCCTGATCGCCCTCTTTCTGGTCTGGTGGGAAAGAAAAATTGCCGGGCATATTCAGCAGCGGTTCGGCCCCATGCGCAACGGCTGGCACGGCTGGTATCAGACTGTCATGGACGCTTTAAAGCTCCTGCAGAAAGAAGACATCCGCGTGGATACCCGGGACAAAGCAGTCTTTTTCTGGGCTCCGGTTATCTGTTTCGTGGCCGCTTTCATGGCCTATATCGTGATACCCTTCGGTAAGGGATTGATTGTCGCCGATTTGAATATCGGGATTCTTTATATTATCGCCATCACGACCTTCACGGTGATATCGCTTTTGATGGCCGGCTGGGGCTCCCATAACAAATACGCCCTTTTAGGCGGGATGCGTTCCGCCGCCCAGGTGGTCAGTTACGAGGTCCCGATGGTGGCCTCGATTTTAACGGTTATCATTTTCTCCGGCTCGCTGTCGATGGTTGATATCTCCAACTCGCAGCAGGGGAATTTAATTTTCAACTGGTTTATATTCCGGCCGCCGTTCGGCATTATCGCCTTCATAACTTATATCATCGCGGCTACGGCCGAGGCCAACCGCACTCCGTTCGATATACCCGAGGCCGAGCAGGAACTGGTCGCCGGCTTCAATATCGAGTATTCCGGGATGAAATTCGCGATGTTTTTCTTGGCCGAATTTGTCAATATGTTCACCGTCTCGGCAATCGCCACCACCCTGTTTCTGGGCGGCTGGAACGGACCGCTCCTGCCGTCATGGCTCTGGTTCCTGATTAAAACACTGCTGGTGGTGCTCTTGCTGATGGTTTTCCGCTGGACTTTCCCGAGGCTGCGGGTGGACCAGCTGATGGAGTTCGCCTGGAAATTCCTGGTGCCGGTGACTTTTGCAAACTTGATTCTGGCCGGCTGGATGAAATACGCCGGGTGGTACTGGTAAGGATGTGACATGAAAAGCGTATTCAACGGTTTAAAAAATTTGATCAAGGGGATGGCTATCACCAGCAAACACCTGGGTCGCCATGCCGTGACCGTCCAGTATCCCGAACAGCGGGACAATATTCCGGAACGTTCCCGCGGTATCGTCGTCCTGCTCTCCGACAAGGAGACCGGCGAGCTCAACTGCACATCCTGTATGCTGTGCATGCGGGCCTGCCCGACGGCCGCCATCCGGATCGAGGCTCCCCGGGGTGAAGACAAGAAAAGACATTTGCAGTCGTTCGTGGTAAACCATACTATCTGCTGTTTCTGCGGCCTGTGCGAGCAGGCCTGCAATTTCACGGCCATCAAGATGGCCACCATGTACGAATTTTCCTCGCTGGATAAGAGCGTGCTGGTCTGGGACATGAATAAGCTGCAGGAGATGGGCCGCGATGTCCCCTACGAGCCGAAAAAGAAACCGGCCGCCAAACCCAGACCGAAAGTCGAGGAAAAAGAAAAGGCGGCTGATGATAAAGAGGAAAAACCGGACACGACCGAAACCAAACCGGATGAAAAAACCGACCCAAAAAACGAAAACCAAACCCCGGACCAGCCGGATGAGGAAGACAAGAAAGGGGAGGCCTGATCATGATTGAATCCGGCGTCAGTGTTATCTTCTGGATTTTGGCGTTTGTCATAATCGTCTCGGCCCTGCTGGTGGTGACCCTGAAGAACATCTTTCATTCCGCCCTGTTTCTGATTCTCTGCCTGTTTAGCATAGCCGGGATATATATTATGCTCCACGCCGAGTTTCTGGCCGCCGCCCAGGTGCTTATATATGTGGGAGCGGTGTCAATTCTGATAATTTTCGCCATCATGCTGACTTCCAATCTGGCCTCGGAAAGGATTGTCCAGACCAATAAAAACGCCCTGGTGGCCTTCTTCGTCTGCTTGATGTTCCTGGTAACCACCATCGTTCTCATTAATAAAACCGGGGTTTGGAATTACACCGGCGGGGTTTTACCGGACGATAATATTATGACTATCGGGAAACTTCTCATGACACAATTCATGCTGCCGTTCGAGGTGGTCTCGGTGCTGATGCTGGCGGCCATGATCGGCGCTATCGTTCTGGCCAGGGAGGATAAAGCCTGATGTTTTACTATCTGGGACTGGCGGCGGTGTTGTTCAGTATCGGCCTTTTCGGTGTGATAACGAGACGCAACGTAATCGGCATCCTGATGTCACTGGAGCTGATGTTTAACGCCGCCAATATCAATTTTGTCACTTTCAACAAGTTTATATTGAACGACGGCCTGACCGGCCAGTTGTTCGCCATCTTTATCGTGGTGGTGGCCGCCGCCGAGGCCACGGTTGGCCTCGCTATCGTGCTGCTCCTGTACCGTAACTGGCGCGGCATCAACACCGACAACGTGAGTATTATGAAATGGTAGGAATCTCATGACCGAAAACGCATACCTGATACCGCTGTTACCCCTGTTCGCTTTCGTGATGATTGTCTTTTTCATGCGCTGGAACGAAAAGCTTTCCTCCGGTTTCGCGATTTCCATGATATTAATCTCCTGGGTCATGTCGCTGGTAATTCTTATCGAAACCCTGGGGCGGCACGGCGAACCCTACGAAGCTTATTTCTATATCACCTCCTTTGCCGGTATCAATCTCGAAATAGGTCTTTTAATCGACTCCCTGACGGCAATCATGCTGATGGTGGTGACCACCGTCGGCGCCTGCGTCGAAATATACTCTATCGGCTACATGAAAGACGACCCCCGTTTCAGCCGATTCTTCTCCTACCTGTCGCTGTTCCTGTTTTCCATGCTGGGGCTGGTGCTGGCTAACAACTTTTTCATGATATTTATTTTCTGGGAGCTGGTCGGGCTGACTTCGTACCTGTTAATCGGCTTCTGGTTCGAGAAGAAAACCGCCGCCGACGCCGGCAAGAAGGCTTTTATCACCACCCGTATCGGGGATTTGGGCTTTATCGTGGGCCTGTTGATGGTGGCTGTCTACGCCGGGACATTCAATTTCGGCGGGGTGTTTGATAAAGTCGCCGCCGGGGTTATCCCGGTCGGGGTATTGACCGCCATGGGCATTTTCCTGTTCTGCGGGGCGGTGGGTAAATCGGCCCAGTTCCCGCTGCACGTCTGGCTGCCGGACGCGATGGAGGGTCCCACCCCGGTTTCGGCTTTGATTCACGCCGCCACGATGGTGGCCGCGGGGGTTTACCTGGTAGCCCGTATCATGAATATCTTTGTCGGTTCGGCTGAGGCCTCGATGGTGGTGGCCGTTATCGGTCTGATTACCTCGTTTATGGCGGCCTCAATCGGCCTCGTCCAGAACGACATCAAGCGCATCCTGGCCTACTCGACCGTCAGCCAGCTGGGCTATATGATTATGGCCCTGGGTCTTTACGGTTTCGATACGGCCAGCGGTCAACATTCCGCCGGGTACGTCGCCGGGACCCTGCACCTGATGACCCACGCTTTCTTCAAAGGCCTGTTATTCCTGGGGGCCGGCTCGGTTATCCACGCTGTGCACACCAACGATATCCAGGAAATGGGCGGCCTGGCGCCGAAAATGAAAATTACCAGTATCACCTTTATGATTGCCTCGCTGTCGATTGCCGGGATATTCCCGCTGTCGGGTTTTTGGTCGAAGGACGAGATTATCGCGGCGACCCTGCATCACCCGGTCTTTTTAATCTTCACCCTGCTGATTGCTTTTATGACGGCTTTCTACATGTGGCGGCTGTGCTTCCTGACTTTCTTCGGCAAACCCCGCGACCAGCACCGCTATGACCACGCCCACGAATCCCCGCGCTCCATGACCTGGCCGCTGATAGTCCTGGGCTTCCTGTCCATCTTTGCCGGCTGGGTGGCCATTCCCTGGCTGCCGCACGGTTTCTCCTCGTTCGTCTTTCACGGCGAGATTCACCATGCTTCGCCCAATATTGTCCTGATGCTTATTTCGACAGTGGTGGCTGTCTCGGGGATTGTCCTGGCCTATTTCATTTACTATAAGGAAAAAATTTCAGCCGATAAACTGGCCGAATCGTTCCGGCCGATTTACAAGCTGCTCTATAATAAGTACTACTTCGATGAAATTTATCACCTGCTGCTTCTCAACCCGCTGATGAAATTCGCCAATTTCATGTGGTCGTTCGACGCCGGGGTGATAGACGGCGCCGTCAACGGCACCGCCTGGCTGACCGTAATGTGGTCGAATGTCAAGCTCTGGTTCGATGTCTGGATTGTCGATGGGGCGGTCAACGGCTCCGGCTGGCTGGTGCGCCAGGGCGCCCGCATGTTGAGATTTTTGCAGTCGGGCTCGATGCAGTTCTATGCCCTCTTTATTTTAATCATCGTCGTGTTAGTCGCTTTGATAAAATTAGAATTTATTCGTATCGATATACACTGGCCTGTTATAACCGTTGTGTTTGTAGTGGGCGTGATCCTGCTGGGTGTGCTGAGTAAACTGGCCACCGGCAGCGAAGACGCGCCCTCGAGTGTTAAACAGGAGGAATAGTTTGAAGATGAAGGATGGATGTTAATATGGGCTTTCCGTTGTTAAGTTCCCTCGTATTTATTCCCATAATCGGGATGCTGGTGGTCATGTTCCTTCCCAAGGAAAGGCACCAGGTGATTAAGTGGACCTCAACCTTAATCAGCGTTGTCCCCATGCTTATCTCGTTCTGGTTGGTCTGGGATTACTTCTTCAAATACGCCGGCGATGCCGCCATGGCTTATGTCGAGGGTCCGGTCAGCTGGATTCCGATTCTGAATATCCAGTATTACCTGGGCGTCGACGGTATTTCCATCCCGTTGCTGGCTCTGACCGGGCTTCTGTCCACCGTGTCGCTTCTGGCCTCCTTCAACATCAACTTCCGGGTTAAGGAATATTTCGCCTTCTTCCTGCTTCTGGAGGCCGGGATGATGGGCGTGTTCGTGGCGCTCGATTTCTTCCTCTTCTACGTCTTCTGGGAGGTTATGCTGGTGCCGATGTATTTCCTTATCGGTATCTGGGGCGGGCCGCGCAGGGAATACGCCGCCATCAAGTTCTTCCTCTATACGCTCTTCGGCTCCATCTTCATGCTGGTGGCGATTTTGATACTCTATTTCACCTCCGAGCCGCATTCGCTGAATATCCTGGAACTGCGGGCCACCGGTTCGGCCATGTCGTATTCACTGCAGATGGTTTGTTTTATCTTTTTATTTATCGCTTTCGCCATCAAGGTTCCGGTCTGGCCGTTCCACACCTGGTTGCCCGACGCTCACGTCGAAGCCCCGACCGCCGTTTCGGTTATCCTGGCCGGGGTACTCCTGAAAATGGGCACCTACGGCATGCTGCGCGTCAGCTGGCCGATGTTCCCCGAAGCTTTGCGGTCGCTGAGTTTCTGGATAGCCCTCCTGGGCGCGATCGCTATTATCTACGGCGCCCTGGTGTCCATGGCGCAGAAAGATTTGAAAAAACTGGTCGCCTATTCCTCGGTGTCGCACATGGGTTACTGCATGCTGGCCCTGGGGGCGATTTCGTCGGTGCAGGCCATCACCGGCTGCATGTTCCAGATGATTTCCCACGGCTTGATTACCGGCGCTTTATTCCTTCTGGTCGGCGTTCTCTATGACCGGGCGCACACCCGTGAGATCGCCGCTTTCGGCGGGATCGGCGCGAAACTGCCGATTTACTCCGGTATCATGGTGTTCTTCTCGATGGCCGCACTGGGCCTGCCGGGCATGTCCGGGTTCATTTCCGAATTTATGATTTTCATCGGCGCTTTCAGCGCTTTGAGCAAGGTTATGGTCGGTATCTCCGTTTTGGGCGTGGTGCTGGGCGCCGCCTATATGCTGCGGATGGTGCAACGGGTGTTCCTCGGCGAGTTTGACCAGAAACGCTGGGGCGGCCTGACCGAAATAAACTTCCGCGAAATTGTCACCGTCGGCCCGCTCATGCTCTTGACCCTCTGGATTGGGATTTATCCCAAGCCGCTGAACGACCTGATGGCGGCCACGCTGGAAAATTTGGTTGACCTGATGGCAAGGTAAGATGATGGAATTTCAACTGCCGGAATACAACCTGTTAAAAATGCTGCCCGAGATATTTCTCTTTGTCTGGGCGCTGGTGGTGGTGACGTTCGACCTCGGCACCAAGCGGAAAACCGGCTCTACCGTCGGCTACCTGGCCCTTTTAGGGCTGGTCGTCACCGGCGTGATACTTATTTTTACCGGGTACGGCCGCGGTTTCGGCAACATGTTTTTCAACGACCCGCTTGCCCTCTTTTTCAAGATGATCTTCCTGGGCGCCTCGTTCATGGCCATCGGCAGTTCCTTCGGCCTGACCCATCAGAAAATCGTCAACCACCGGGGGGAGTATTTCGGCCTGATCCTTTTCTCCACGGTCGGAATGATGTTTTTATCTTCCTCGAACGAACTGCTCTCGCTGTATATCGGCCTGGAATTGACGACCATCCCGCTTTTCGTCCTGGCGGCCTTTTTTAAGGACGACAAGCTCTCGGTCGAGGCCGGCGTCAAGTACCTGGTAGTCGGCGCTTTCTCCTCGGCCCTTTTGCTCTACGGCCTGTCCTTCCTGTACGGCCTGTCCGGCACCACGGATATTCTGCTCATGAAAGTCAACCTGGCGGTGACGCAACTGAAGTTCGAAGGCAATATCGGCATCATCCTGATTATGACCATCATGCTGCTCCTGGCCGGGATCGGTTTCAAACTTTCCCTGCCGCCTTTTCACCAGTGGGCGCCGGATGTTTACGAGGGCTCGCCCACACCCGTCGCAGCCTTTCTCTCGGTCGGTTCCAAAGCGGCCGGGCTGGTGGCCTTCGCCAAGATTATGGTCAACGGTTTGTACGTCTTCTACGACCCGGTCATGACGCCCAACGACTGGGGGATTCTGGTCGGCGTGCTGGCGGCGGCCGCCATGATCCTGGGTAACGTGGTGGCTATCCGGCAAAACAATATCAAGAGAATGCTGGCCTATTCCTCGATCGCCCAGGTGGGGTATATCATGATCGGTATGTTGTCGTTCAACGAACTGGGAATGTCGTCGGTGGCCTTTTATATTTTCACTTACATGTTCGCCAATATGGGCGCTTTCGCGGTGGTTGCCTTTTTCGAGGATAAGACCGGCTCCTGCCAGATAGAAAGTTACTCCGGTCTGGCCAAAAGCTCGCCGCTGCTGGCGGCGGCCATGGCCGTCTTTATGTTGTCGCTGGCCGGGATTCCGCCCCTGGCCGGTTTTCTGGCCAAGTTCTACGTTTTCGCCGCGGCCATTAAAATGGCCGGGACCGACAGCGCCTACCACTGGCTTTACTGGCTGGTCGGTATCGGGCTGTTAACCTCGGTCTTCGCTCTGTACTATTACGCCAACGTGATTAAAACCATGTACTTCTCTACCAGCGACTCGCCCTATAAGCTGCGTCTCACGGCGCCGGCGCTGATGGTTGTCCTCATTGGCCTGGTGGGCGTCTTTCTCTTCGGCCTGTATCCCGAACCGATTATGAAATTCGCTTCCAATATTCCGGCTTCACTGGGTTTTATCATCGATTGACCTGATATAAAATACCGATTAAAATATTGACATTAAAATTACTGACTGCTATAATCGGGCTGCGGATATTTTGAGACCTTTTTTCAAGGGGCGGAAGTATGTCGGTTGCTAATAGGGTCATTGACACTGTTAAACGGCATTTTATTAGCGGGGTGCTGGTAGTTGTACCGATTATTCTCACCTATATTGTCCTCAAATTTCTGTTTGAATCGATTGACGGTATCCTGCAGCCTATAATTCACAATCTCTTCGGTTATTTCGTCCCCGGCCTGGGCGTAATAACCACCCTGCTTTTGATTATCCTGGCCGGGATGTTTACCCGGAATTATCTCGGCGCCAAACTGTATAAATACGGCGACCGGATTATTGAGAAAATGCCCGTCATACGCCCCATATATTCCTCCGCCAAACAGCTCCTGGAGGCCCTGACATCAACCAATACCAAAACCTTCAAAGAGGTAGGACTGATTGAATATCCGAGAAAGGGAATTTACGCCCTCTGTTTCATCGCGCGATATGTGGAATTGGATTTTAAAGATAATACACAAAAGGCGGTGACGGTTTTCGTCCCCTCGACCCCAACGCCGGTTTCCGGGATAGCCCTGGTGGTGCCGGTCAAGGAGGTTATATTTTTGGATATGACGATTGAAGAGGGAGTCAAATTCCTGGTCTCCGGCGGCGTGGCATCGCCCGAGAATTTAAAACAAAAAAACGCTCCCCCGTGGGCAGAACAAAACGAGGTTACAAGTGAAACTTGCTAATTTATTGATGGATCGCAGAATAAATTTGGATCTCAAGGCTGAAACCAAAGACGAAGCGATTAACGAGTTGCTGGATTTAATCAAGGACGAAGGCGTTTCTTTGGATTACGATACGGTTCTGAGATCGATTCGCGAGCGGGAAGAGGTCGAAGACACGGCTTACGGCCACGGTTTCGCCTTTCCCCATGCTCGTACCGATGCCGTCAATGAAATGTACATCTTGGTAGGGGTCTCCAAAAATGGTCTGCAAGGGAAAACCATCGACGATATCCCCGTGCACGTCATCTGCTTGCTGTTGACACCCTCGACCATCGCCAAGCTTTATTTGCAAACCCTCTCCGGTCTGGCGACTTTCGGCCGGATGGAAAACATGCTGGAGAAAATCCTGAAAATAGAGAATAAAAGGGATTTCATCAAACTGGTTTCCGATACCAATGTCACGGTCGACAAGGAACTGATGGTCAAGGACGTCATGCGCCACAAGGTGGCCGCGGTAACCCCCGACAACACTCTCAAGGACGTGGCCAATATCATGTTCCGGTTCCGCCTGTCGGCCCTGGCGGTGGTGGACGATAATAACAAACTGCTGGGCGTGATTAGCGACCGGGACCTGATCAAGGCCGCCCTGCCGGACTATAAGTCGCTTATTTCCAATTTGAACTATTCTCTCGATGTCGAGCCGTTCGAGGAACTCCTCAAGAAAGAGGATAAGATAAAAGTATCGCAGTTGTACCGCGAGGATTACGAGGTCACCAGCCCCGAGACGAGAATCGTGGAGGTAGCGGCGATGATGATTTTTAAGGACATTAGCAGAGTTTTCGTTACTTCGGGAGATAATCTGGTCGGTGTCCTCCTGCGTAAAGATATCGTCAATATGATAATTCGCGGTTAAGTGCGGCAACTGAATTCCACCTACACTTGAGTTATTGATGAGTCATAAAACAAAAAAATACGATGTCGACCCCTATTTATATATGCTGTTCGTGCTGGCCTTCCTGGTCACCCTGCCGGGCCTTTACTGCGGCATAGTCGATAAACTTCTCCTGCCTCAGTTCGGGGCGGTGATGTTCGGTATCGCTATTTTCGGGGCGGCATTCATTCTCTCCTGGGCGGCCGAGGCGGCGCAGATGGATATCTCCGAATCCCTGGCGGTGGCCATCCTGGCCCTTATCGCCGTCCTGCCGGAATACGCGGTCGATTTCGTCTTTACCTGGAAAGCGGCGCACGACCCCAGCCAGGCCCATTACGCCATCGCTAATATGACCGGCGCCAACCGGCTCCTGGTCGGCCTGGGCTGGCCGCTGGTGCTTTTGATATTTATCCTGGCCAAGAAAAAGAAGGCCATCATTCTGGAAAAAAATCACCGGGTGGAGATATTTTACCTGGGCCTGGCCACCCTGTATTCTTTCACCATCCCCTTAAAAGGCAGCCTCAATTTGATTGACACGGTGATACTGGTGACCCTTTTTGCCATGTACACCCGCCGGGCGGCGCAACTGGAATCCAGGGAACCGGATTTTGTCGGACCGGTCAAGATAGTTGTCAATTTGGGAAAAAATGCCCGCCGTATCATTACGGTCTTCTGCTTTTTATTTTCCGGGTTGGTTATCTTCTTTGTCGCCGAACCTTTCGCGGAATCTCTAGTTGCCACCGGCAAGGAGTTCGGTATAAACGAGTTTTTGCTGGTTCAATGGCTGGCGCCGATTGCCTCCGAGGCCCCGGAATTCATTGTCGCCGCCACCTGGGCGCTGCGCGGCGCAGCTCCCTCGGCCTTGAACGCCCTGATTTCCTCCAAGGTGAACCAGTGGACCCTCTTGGTGGGCACCATCCCCCTGGTGTTCGCTATCTCCAGCGGCGTGGTCTGGCGGCCCTTTGTGCTCGATAATCTGCAGAACCATGAGTTGATACTAACCGCCGCCCAGTCGGTTTTCGCTGTGGCGGTCCTGATTAATTTGAAATTGGGGCGACTCGACGGCGCTCTTTTGCTGGTTTTGTTTTTAGCGCAGTTGATTGTGGAACAGATTCGAATCGAGGTTACGGTGGTTTATATCGTGCTGGCCGTCGTCTTTTATATCCTGCATCGCAAGAGCCTTATCCCGGCCGCCCGTACCGCCCTGGGCTTCAAGCATTCGGCCGATTAGTCATCGTTGGATTTCTTTTTCTCCCGGAAACTGATTCTCGGAAAGGGATTGACAATGGCGCTGGCGATATTAGTCAGATGGGCGTTGATACGTTTCAGGTGACGTACGAACAGGGCGATACAAACCGCGTCCGCTATCGACAGGCTTTTGTCCTTACCCTGGATCATGGCCGAGACAATACTTTCACTCTTTTTGGCAGTGGCCTGTTCAAGCTGCATAATGTACCGCGCGGTTTTCGTGTCCTGGGTCTTCAAAACCTCGATTGTCTTGGGGAAAATATCATCAATCACGGCTTCGATTTCCTGCACCATCTCCTCAAATTTGCCGGCTTTGAGTTTCATCTCGTGCTGTGTAGCCAGTTCGTAGATGTTTTTGGTATAGTCGCCGATGCGCTCGACATCGATAACGATCGAGACCAGCGCCAGGCCCGGCACCAGATTGTGGGTCCCGGTGAGGGTAAGGTGGGTAAGGACTTTTCGCCTTACTTCCCGTTCATACTTGTTTATTTTACGGTCGGTCTTCTTGATATCGAAAGGTAGTTCGTCGGTGTCGGAGCGCCGCAGGGTCATCTGGGAGGCTTCGTACATCTGCTGGTCGAATTTCAGCATCGTCAGCGTGGTTTTATAGGCTTCATCCAGGAGATTTTCGGAACCGAATAATTCTAAAAATTTTTTAAACATAAAAAATCACCCCATAAAGTAAATAATTAAACCCGGAATCAGGTAAAAGGCAACTAATATATAGATAATCGGAATGAGCTTGGATTTTTGAGTCAGGGCGCTGAATTTTTTAGCTATTAAAATGGGTATTTTCTTGAGCGGCCAGAATATAACGATACCGTAGACGTTGAAAATCAGGTGGGCGAAAGCTACACTGACGGCATCGTGTGAGCCGGTGACGAAGGAGGCCAAAAAAGCCGTTATGGTTGTACCGACGTTGGCGCCCAGCAAATAAGGAAAGATTTGCTCCAGGTGTAAAACCCCGGCGCCGCAGAGCGGAACAATCAGCGAGGTCGTTATCGAGGAGGACTGCACCAGAACCGTCAGGCCGATACCGAGCAAAAAGCCCAGGGCGGGAGTGCGAAAAACATAGCGTTGGAAAAATACTTCCACCCGCGACAGGACCAGCAATTTTAAGATTTTCACGATATAACGCAGGGCCATAAAGAGGAAAAACATGGCGATTAAAACCGACAGCCAAGCGCTGTCGCCGGTAAAGGAAATTATTTCATGGGCGACCGGTTTGGTAATTGCGCCCAGCGGGGAGCTGAATTGAATCCCCCCGAATCCTGCAAAGAGGCTTTCCATGGCACGCGCCGACCGGCCGATAATGTTGAAATATACCTGCAGGGGAAAAAGCACGATAACCGAGCAGATATTGAAAAAATCATGCAGGGACGAACCGGCGAAAGCCCTCCGGTATTCATCCCCCCGGGATATATGAGCCAGTGAAACTATGGTGTTGGTGATGGTTGTGCCGATATTGGCTCCCATCACCATCGGGATAGCGTTCTCAAAAGACAGGATGCCGGAAGCTACCAGACCGATGATAATCGAGGTCGTGGTCGAAGATGACTGTATTACGGCGGTAGCCAGAATGCCAATCATCAGCCCTACCAGTGGGTTCGAGGTCGCCCCGAAAATCGTCTCGGCGAATTCTTTGCCGAACAATTTGAAGGAGGAGCCCAGTAAGGTAATGGACAGCATAAAGAGATAGAGCAGGGCGATTATTATTAATATCTTTATGAAGACCGAATCACGCGGCAGGGAATAGAATGATTGTACTTTCTTTTTGACAGCTTCAGTGGCAGTCATATTTACGGTCTGACGAACTTTTAATTATATGTTAAAACCATGTTATCATTTCGTTAAAAAAATCGGGAGCAATATATTCGCCCCGAAAGTGATGTCAACTAGAAAGGGAAATTTCTTTTTTTCTTCGGCCGGATTCTGTCACAATCTGTCGCTCTTTTAACCCCGCCCGTTATGCCGATAATAACCTTGAAAATAAAGGGTATTTGTTGCCTCTTGGAAACTTCGGTAAGCGGGCCGGGCTGTTCATCTTTTGAACAATTTGGTATCTTCAATAAAATCAGTAAGTTGGGCTAAGGTCAAATATACCGATATTTTAGAAGGATAATTTTGAATTGACTTATTGACAGGATAAGGTATATTGGCTGGACTTTGAGATGAAAACACTATGTATCAAAATCTGGATTAAGACCCTGGCGGCCTGTCGCGTGACGGTAATTGCCTTGCTTTTAACGGCCCTGGGCGTTTCCGGCGCCAACTCCGCCGCCCGGCTTTTCTCCGTCTGTCCCGTAGAGACTCTTTCGGCCGATGTCCTGCCGGGTTACAAACAGATTGTTCCCGACGCTACCGACCCGGAGGCCGCCGCCGACTCCATGGCGCCTAGCAGCCGGCCGTACACCGAACAGGACGGCTGTCTTATCTCACTGGCCTGCCTCAAAGTCAATAACGACGAAAATCACCTGCAGAAAAAGATTTACGTCAATATCCGGATCAGTTTTTCCGAGTCGGCGGCCGGGGAATATTCCTCTCCGGTTAGTTCGCTCAGTTTAATCTCTTCCCACCTGGGCCGTTCCCTGACCCTGGTCGGAGCCAAACCTTCGGGGACCGGCTAACGCTCCCTCCTCTTTCGCTCTCGCGTTTCTCAGTTAAATTAGCAAACAGATTTTTATAATATTATTTAGAGAGGATTTTAATATGTCCAGTCAGAAATGGCGGCTAGGTTTAACCATCGTGTTAATAATCCTGGCCTGTCTCGCGTTTTGGAACACCTTTAAATTATGGACCATGAGCGAGGCTGACAAGCAGGAAATGGGTGAAAACGACCCGGGAGCTTTGCTCAACCTGCAACGGAAGGCTATCCGCCTGGGTTTAGATTTACAGGGGGGTATCCATGTCGTGCTTCGGGTTAAAACCGAGGAAATGGAACGCGGGGCAGTCGAGGGGGCGGTGGACCGCGCCCAGCAGGTTATCCGCAATCGTATCGACGGTCTCGGGGTGGCCGAACCCGTCATCCAGAAACAGGGTAACGACCGCATTATTATCGACCTGCCCGGCTATACCGATGCCAACCGGGCCGAGGAACTGGTCGGCCAGATGGCTGTGCTCGAGTTCAAACTCCTGGAAAGTATCGACAACGCCAACCTGCTTTTGACCAAAATCGATTCGATCGTGCATGAATACGAAAAAAAACAGACTGACTCCCTTAATATCACCTCCGAAACGGCCGGGGAAACCGCCGCTATTCCCGCCGATACGGCTGAAATCGACACCAAGGACGTGATGGCGGAATTGATGGGCGACACGGCCATGGACACCATGGATTTCGATTACGACGAAACCCTGGGTCTCGATGAAAACATGCAGCCGTTCAGCTCGCGCCTGGAAATCTCTCTCTATCACAGCCGGACTACCACCAACTGGCCGGGTTATGCGGTTTACAAGCGTAACCGGGAGTTGGTTGAGAAGTGGTTGAACCTGCCCGAGGTTCAGAAAGTTATCCCGATCGATGTTCAGTTCTGCTGGTCAACCCGGCCGACCGTAAGGAACAACCGCGAGATTTATGAACTGTTTCTGTTGAAGCGGAAGGTTCAGTTCCTGGGCAAGTTCCTGGAAGGTATTTCACTGGGGCGCGACCAGATGGGCGGCTTCGCCGTCAACTTTCAAATTACCGGTGACCAGTCGGCCCGTTTCGCCCAGCTGACCGGCTCCAATATCGATAAACCCCTGGCGGTGGTTATCGACGACAAGGTTGAATCAGCGGCCTTCATCAATACTAAAATCCGCGGCCGCGGTCAGATTACCATGGGTTCCTCGGCTTCTATCGAAGATGCCCGGAACCTTGAAATCGTCCTTAAAGCCGGCGCCCTGCCGGCCCCGGTCGAGATTATCGAAAAGAACGTGGTGGGCGCCACCCTCGGGGCTGACTCGGTTAGAAAAGGTTTTTATTCTTCGCTGATCGGTCTGGCACTGGTGCTTTTATATATAGCTATCTACTATCGCTTCTCGGGCCTGATCGCTGATATTGGCCTGATTTTTAATATCTTCTTTTTGATGGCGGTCATGGCCGGTCTGGGTGCGACCCTGACCATGCCCGGTATCGCCGGTATCATTCTCACTATTGGTATCTCGGTGGACTCTAATATCCTGATATTCGAGCGTATTCGCGAGGAGTTGCGTACCGGCAAGACGGTTCGAGCCTCTATCGACGCCGGTTACAGCCGGGCTTTCGTGGCCATTTTCGACTCCCACGTGACCACCCTGATTACGGCCGGCGCGCTGTTTTTACTCGGCTCCGGACCTATCAAGGGCTTCGCCATCACGTTGTTCTGGGGTGTGACCATCTCGCTGTACACAGCGTATGTTATAACCAAGGCGATTTTTGATATCCGTAAAGGGTATCGTACCTTAAGTATATAAGATTGTGAGGAAGACGATGTTTAGAATAATTGGTGATACTAATATAGACTTTATAGGGGTCCGTAAAGTGGCCTTTCTTGTCTCCCTGTGTCTGGTCGCCCTGGGTCTCTACGCTTTCGTGATGATATTAGCCGGCCACGGCAATCTGGGGATTGACTTTGCCGGTGGGGTGATGGTCCAGGGACATTTCCAGAACAAGGTTACTATCGAGGAAATGCGGGGAAAACTGACTACCGAATTTCCCGATGTCCAGGTGACCCAAATTACCGACTTCAAAGAACCCAACGCCTTTATCGTTAAAACCAAACGACCGGAGTCGGAAGAGGCCGGTAAAGAACGGCTGGCCCGCATTGAAACGGTTGTCCGGGAAGGTTTCGACGGCAACGCGTTCATGGTCGACTCCGAGCATATTATCGGCCCGGCCGTGGGGGAAAGCCTGCGCAAGGACGCCCGCTGGGCGGTGCTCCTTTCCATTCTGGGGATCCTGATTTATATCGGGTTTCGCTTCGATTTCCGCTCCGGGGTGGCAGCTACTATTGCCACGTTCCACGATGTTCTGGCGGTGCTGGGAATTTTCTATATCCTCAATATCGAGTTCGACCTGCTAATTGTCACCGCTTTGCTGACATTGGCCGGGTACTCCCTGACTGACACGGTGGTCGTCTTCGACCGGATTCGAGAAAACCTGAAGAAATTCCGCGCCAAGGGAGAGTTCATCTGGTCGGTGAACAAATCCATCAACGACGTGCTCTCGCGAACGTTCAACACCTCGATTACGGTGCTGTTCGTGGTCGTGACGCTGTTTTTCTTCGGCGGCGAGGTACTCCGTTATTTCTCGCTGGCCATAATCATGGGCGTCATTATCGGGACCTATAGTTCGATTTTTGTCGCCAGCCCGATTGTGGTTGAATGGGAAGCCCGCAGCCCCAGGCGCTTTAAATAAAATGAAATTATTTTCCTTAATAAGCCGCCGGTTTTTTCCCCGGCGGCTTTTTTGTAAACAGCTTGATACTGTAAAAACCTGATTTTTTCGGGCTTTTTTTAAATATTTTTAATCAAATCCGCCTCTTAACCTGTATATTATATATATGGGGAAAAGTATGTCAAAAATTGCCGTTTGTATAATCGCAATCCTGCTGGTTATCGGTATGACCGGTAGCTCGGCTCAGGACCTTCTGCAGCAGCTTCGGCAGGGGCGCGGTTTGCCCAACAACAACTTAAGCCCCGATAACGCCCACCCATCGACGGTCAAAGTCGCCCGCCTGCATTACGGCGGCGGCGGCGACTGGTACTGGGGAGCCTCGGCGATTCCCAATTTCCTGCAATTTGTCAAAGAAAACACCGATTTTCCCCTGGATACCCTCGAACACCAGGTAACCGTCATGGACGCTGACCTTTTCCAATATCCCTTCCTGTTCGCCACCGGTCACGGCCAGATAAGTTTCTCGGTCGAGGAAAAGGAAAGACTGCGCAAGTATTTACTGGGCGGCGGCTTCCTGTTTGTCAACGATTCCTACGGTATGGACGCCGCGTTCCGCAAGGAGATGGCCTCCCTGTTCCCCGAGCGGGAGGTGGTCGAGGTGCCGTTTGACCACCCTATCTATCATTGTTTTTACGATTTCCCCAACGGTCCACCCAAAATACATGAGCACGACAAAAAACCTCCCCGGGGTTATGCTATAATAATAAACGGCCGGGTGGTGTTGTATTTTCTCGTCGAGTCGGATATAGGCGACGGCTGGGAGGACCCCCAGGTGCATAACGACCCCCCGGAGAAACGCCTTGAAGCGCTCCGGATGGGACTGAACATTTTAACTTACGCGTTATTAAACTGAGTACGCGACAGTACTTACTTGACGGCGGGAGTGGCGACTTGAGCCTTCCGGTCGATTATAATAACAAACCGATAAGAGAACAATAATATGGCGGAAATAAAATCCCGTAATTCGTTAATAAATAAATTAAGCGCCATTCTTTTCAAACAGCGCCTGGTTTTATTTATGGCCGGGCTGGTCGGTACGGCGGCCATGGTAATTCTAATGTCGCTTTTGCTGTCGGTGCTGGCCAATTTAGTTGTTTTACCGGTCTGGTTTAAAATAACCCTTCTGGCGCTGACCGGACTGGTAATTGTTTACGCGCTGTGGCGATTCATACTAAAAAGACTGCTATCAGGCAACATTGACCGGGTCGCCCTGCAGCTTGAGGAACGCCATCCCGATTTAAAGGGCCGTCTGATAGCCGCCATCCAGTTTGCCCGCTTAAAACGGACTCCCGGTTTCTCGGCCGAGTTGATGGCGGCCACCGAGCTACAAGCGCTAAAGCAAGCCGGCGGGATAAATTTTAACGAGGTTGTCGGGTTCTATCCGGTCTGGAAAACCTCGCGTTGGCTGTTGATGGCCGCGGTCGCGGCGGCGGCGTTTATTCTTTTGTCGCCCGGCTTTTTCAGCTACTCGTACGAGGTTTATTCCAACCCCACGACCGAAGTCGCCCCGCCCCTGGCCTATAAGATATTGCCCGTACCGGGGTCGTCCGAGTGGGTGCGCTATCGCGATATCGATATCGGCGCCGCCATTATCGGCCGCCGCCTGCCCGAACAGGCTTATATCTATCACCGCCTGGCCGGCGGCAGCTGGCAGAAAACCAAAATCGACCTCGGCACGGTCAAGCGCTTTACTTCGGGCGAGGAAGATTCCCTCACTTTCAACATAACCCTCCGCCAGGTCAACAAATCGTTTGATTTCTATGTCGAGGCCGGCCGTTTGAAAACCGAGGTGCAGAAAATAGATGTCGTCGACCGCCCCCGCGTCAACAAAATCAACCTGGCCGTTTTCTACCCCGATTACACCGGCCTGCCGCCGCTGACTATCGATGAAAACAACGGCTCTTTTTCGGCCGTGCTCGGTAGCCGGGTCAATATGAAAATCGAAACCAACCTGCCGGTGGAAAAGGCCGAGCTGGTTTTTGATGATTCCAGCCGGGCGCCTTTGACCGTGACCGATAAATTCGGCGAGCTTTCACTGCAAGTCGAAAAATCGCAAGCCTATTATATTTATCTTCGGGACCGCCTGGGCGAAACCAATCCCGACCCGATCGAGTATTATATCACCGCCATGCCGGACGAGTATCCGTCGATTGACGTCGTCCGGCCCGGCTTCGACGTCAACCTCAGCGATGAAATGCTGTTGCCTATCAAGGTCCGCATTTACGATGACTACGGTTTTTCCTCGCTGGTATTGAAATACACGGTCGTTTCCCAGGGCCGTCCGTCCGAGGAACACGTGGCCGTGATACATTACTCCGAGCGCATCAAGACCGAGGGAGAGGTCGAGTTTAACTGGGATATGGACAAGTTCAATCTCTTTCCGGGGGATTATATCGTTTATAATTTCGAGGTGGCCGACAACGACCGCATCTCCGGGCCGAAAATTACACGCTCGCGTCAGTATATCGCCCGCCTGCCTTCGCTGGATGAAATCCTTGCCGAAACCGAGGGCCAGGGGCGGGAGAGGATTGTCGATGTCGAACAGTTGATGAAAACCGGCCAGGAGCTTTCCCAGCGGCTCCAAAACGTCGCCCGCAAGCTGGAGGCGCAGAGCAAGGATATGAACAAGGCTGACTGGCAGCAGCAAAAAGAGCTGGAGTCGATCACTCAAAAGAACACCGAAATTCTTCAGCGGGTCGAGCAGATGTCGGAGCAGATGAAGGAATCGATGGAGCAGATGAAAGATAACGCCCTGATGAGCCGCCAGATTATCGACAAGATGGCCGAGATCCAGAAGCTTTTCCAGGAAATCGCCACCCCGGAGATGTGGGAAGCCCAGAAAAAACTCATGGAAGCCCTGAAAAACATGGACCCCGAACAGATTCAGGAGGCCATGAAAGAGTTCCAGATGTCCCAGGAGGAGATGCTTCAGCGTCTGGAGCGCACTTTGGCCCTGTTGAAAAAGATGCAGCTGGAGCAGAAGATGGAGGCGATGATTCGCAAGGCCGAGGAACTGGTCAAGCGGCAGGAGGATATGAACCGGCAGACCGAAACCGCCGCCGAGGACAAGCTGCCGTCGCTGAGTTCGGCTGAGGACGAAATTAAAAATAGGTTGGAGAGTTTGAAACAAGAGGTCGCCGAGTTGCAACAGGCCATGAAAGAAGCCGAGATGGAAGATTCCCAGGAAGCGCAGAAATTCGCCGAGGCGGTGGAGAAAACCGACGCCGACCAAAATATGACCAACATGTCGCAGGCCATGAAGCAGAAACAGAAAAGCGAATCCTCCAAACAGGGTTCGCAGGCGCTTTCCAAACTGACGGAAATGCTGGGGGAGATGCAGAAACAGCAGATGGCCATGAGCGGCGACGATACCGAGACTATCAAAAAAGCCCTGCGGCGGGCTATCGACGACGCCAATTACCTCTCGGAAAACCAGGAAGAGCTTTTGAAAGATGTCGCCGCGATGAAGTCCACCTCGGCGGTTCTCCGCGATATGGCTGCCGGCCAGCAGGATTTACGCAGCTCCTGCAGCGGTCTGAAAAACAGTATCGCCGAACTGGGCAAGGCCTCGCCGTTTATCGCCGCCGAGCTGGAGATGATTGTCAACGACGCTATCGGAAAGATGTCGGGAGCCATCGATTATATGGAGACCAAACAGGGCCGCAACGCCGTCACCAGTCAAAAAGACGCCATGTACAGCCTCAACCGAGCCTCGGTCCGCCTGCTCGAGTCGCTGGAGCAGATGAAACAGTGCGAGAAAGGCGGCAACTGCGACAAGAACATGTCGATGATGGAATCTATGTGCAACAAGCAGAACAAACTGAATATGCAGACCCAGAACCAGTGCAACAACCCTCAGCCGACGCCCGGTGGGGAACAGGGGATGCGCGAGGTGCTGCAACGGCTGGCCGGCGAACAGGGCAGTATCCGCAAATCCATGGAAGACCTGCAGCGCGAGTTCGGCAACTCCCGGCAGATTCTGGGCCGGCTCGATGATATCGCCCGGGAAATGAAAAAGGTCGAGGAAGACATGGCCGACGGCGAGATCGGCCAGGAAACGACTGAGCGGCAGTTGAAAATATATTCCCGGATGCTGGAAGCCTCGCGTTCGCTGCAGCGGAAAGATTTCTCCGAGCAACGGCAGGCGGTTTCCGCCGCCGAGCCGCTTTACCATGTGCCCTCGGCCCTGACCTCGGATATCCTCAATGACCGTTTGAAATTTGAAGACAAGCTGCGCCAGTTTCTGGGAGATAATTATCCCGCCCAGTACGAGGAACAGATTAAGGCCTATTTCCGGGCTCTTTTGAATTTACAGACACAGCTTCAAAAAACATCACCGCCGTCGAATAATATGGAACCGTAATGAAAAAGTTACTCGTGACAGTTTTATTCTTACTGCCGGTTTTCCTGAGCCTTCCGGTTCTATCGCTCGCCCAGCAGCGGGAGACGCCCCGGGAAATGAGAATCGGTCCCCTGTCGGAACTCGAGCGCCAGATTGTGTTCGCCCGCACCCTGGTCAGGGAGCGTAATTTCGAGATGGCTTCCGCCCTGCTGGAAGTTATCCATGAAAAGGACCCCGAAAACGAAGTCGCCCGGAACCTGTTGAAACAGTGTTACGCCGTACTTAAATATTACGATAAATCCGAAGCCCTGATTCGAAGCCTTATAGAGGAACACCCGGGCAATATAAGCTATCAGCTTGAACTGGCCGAGGTGCTGGTGTACCAGGGGAAAAAAGACGAAGGCGTGGATGCCTATGACCGGGCGATGGCGCTGGTCGAGAACAACGATTCCACCCGCTTTTTGCTGGTCATAAACAGCATGATAACCAGCGGGCTGGAGGATAACGCCCTGGCTTTGATCGATTCGATAAGGGTGATGGAAAACGACAACCTGCTGTACGGTCTTCAGCGGGGGGCTATTTTCGAGAAACACAAAAAGTATCGCGCCGCGGCTCTGGAATATTTCCCGCTGCTGGTCGAGGATACCACCCGCACCGCGATTGTGGCCGAAAGAAATCTTTTTAATCTGCTGGAGTTTGTGGAATCGTCGAAGGAGGTTGAGCAAACGCTGCTTAAAAAAGCCGTCCAGGCGTCCGGCTTGCGGGTGACGAAACTGCTTTCCACCTATTATATCAAAATCGGCGAGTTTGATAAGGCTATCGATTTTACCGTTCGGCTGGATTCCCTGGACCAGAACGAGGGCAATTCCCTGCTGTATTTCATGCGGCAATGCCGCGAGCGACGGCAGTTCGAGCAGGTTATCCGTATGGGTGATTACATCCGGGCTAAATACAGCGAACCCGGTCCGATTACCGGCGAGGCCGTTTTCCATTACGCCGAGGCGCTGACCGAGGTCGGTCGTTACGACGACGCTATTGCCTTTTACCTGGAAATCAAGGAGACCTTTCCCCAGAGCCGGGAGAAAGCCGAGGCTCTCTATTTCGTGGGCAAAATTTACCTGGAATACCTGGGCGACTACCCGCAGGCTCTAACCTATTTCGATTCGGTGGTGACCCATTACCGAACCGGCTTCGGCTATCTTAATTCCCTGTGCTCCGTCCCGGTTTGTTATATAAGGATGGAAGAGTTTGACACCGCCCGGGAAAAATATCAAGCTTTATTGAAAAACCGCCTCAACGACGATATTCTCGAGGAGGCGTATTATAACCTGGCCCTTATCGGTTTTTACCTGGGGAGTTTCGACTCGACCTCGACCGCGCTGCATAAACTGATTGTCGATTTCCCGCGGGGCTTTTATGTCAATGACGCCCTGAAGTTGATTCTGGTTATCGACGAGGCCAAGGACGCGCCGGCCCTGCTGGGGGATTACGCCCGGGCGCACTGGTTCGAGGCCGGTCGGATGCTCGACTCGACCCGGACCAGGTTGGAGCGGATTGCCGAAACTAAAAATAAAGCCCTGGCCGATATCGCCCTTTACCACCTGGCCGAACTTGACTTGCAAACGGCCGATACCGTCTCTGCTCTGAGATTTGTCGACCGCCTGATTAATAATTTTCCGGATTCATATTACCTGCCTTTTGGTATGAAAACCAAGGCGGATATACTGGTAAGAAATAAAGACAGAAGGGAAGAGGCGCGGGATATTTACCGTTTCCTGCTGGAAAATTACCCCAATTACCCCTTTATTTCGGAAGTCAGGGAAAGGATGCGCCAATTGGAAGCGGATTTCTCCTGATTTAGAAATCGGCCATTTGCTTGTTATGGTCCTCTAAAGCTTTTACCTGACGCTCCAGATTAAAAATCCGTTTTTGGGAATTTTCCAACTTCTGAGATTTAATCTTGGTGGTGGTGCGGATTAAGAGCCCCAGAGATATAAGCATAAACATTACGGAGTTAACTTTACGGAAAACCTCGCCCATGTTAAAGATGGAATCGACAAAAGCCAATATACCAAGAAAGAAAAGAACGCCACACCAGACAAACATTTTCTATCCTCCTGAAAATTTAATTAATCTCAAGACTGTTCATCGAGTAAAATATTAGTTGTGATTAATACTGACTTATTATATCTTAACTCGATTTGTTATAATATCTTATTAAATTTATCGGTTTTTTTTGAGTTTTACTTGAGGAGAAGATTTTGTCCGGAAATCTCATGAATAAAACGGAATCTTTCGACCGCACCAACGCCATCCTGGCTGGCCTGGTTTTTCTGGGGTCGTTAATAGTTTATGCCCTGACCGTCCAGCGGACCCTGTCTTTCTGGGATTGCGGCGAGTTTGTAGCCTGTTCGTATATACTCGGAATCCCGCATCCCCCGGGCACGCCCCTTTTCGTGATTCTGGGTCGCCTGTTTTCTATTATACCCTTTGTCGAGGATATCTCTTACCGGGTTAACTACCTCTCGGTTATCTCATCGGCGCTGACGGCCATGTTCAGCTATCTTCTGACCGTGCGTTTGGCGGGGTACTTCTTCGGAGATAAGAAAAACGATAAGTTGAATCGAATAATCGCCTATGTCGGCGGGGTCGTCTCCGGCTTTTTCGTCGCTTTTTCGGAAACCAACTGGGGCAACTCGGTGGAAGCCGAAGTTTACGGCCTCAGTCTGGCTTTGATGGTGATGATGGTCTGGCTGACGGTTCGTTATTTCGAGGAGCGGGGCTCGATGAAAGCGGCCCGGACGATGATTCTCGTTATGTACCTGGCCCTGGTCGGGGTGGGTATCCACCTGACCGTGTTTCTGGTCGTGCCCATGTGCGCCGTCTTTTTCATCTTGAAGGACGACGCCACCGTCCGCGACTGGCTTCTGGTCTGCGGCTTCGTGATTGTGGAATTGCTCTTGATTATTTTATTCTCCAACGGCCGCGGGGGCGTGGATATGTTCTACCTGGCTTCGGCCATTCTGACCCTGGTGCTGTTGGTTTTGATATACAAGAAAATTAACTGGGGGATATTGGTGGCGGTGGGGTCGGTCACCTCCATTATGATCGGCTTTGAAAAATTCCTGATTATCATGCCGGTCGGCCTGGGCGTGTTGATTGTCATGGGTCTTCTTTCCAACCGCTATGGCTGGAGGCTGCGCTGGAAAACGGCCATGGTCATACTCCTGGTGGCTTTTATCGGTTTTTCGGCGCACCTGTATATACCCATTCGCTCCAACCTGAATCCCCGTATCGATGAAAACAACCCCGACCGGAGTTTCAAGGCCTTCATGTATTTCCTGGAGCGCAAACAGTACGGTCAGCAGTCGATGATAGACCGGATGTTCGAGCGGCGGGGGACCTGGAGCCATCAGTTCGGACGTCATCCCCATATGGGCTTCTGGTCCTATTTCGAGGAACAGTATTCCCAGCCGGGCGTCCTCTTTACCGGGCTCTTTATCCTGGGCATGCTCGGTCTCTACGTCGCCATCCGCAAACGCCTTGAAATCGGTCTGCCGTTTTTCACGCTCTTCTTGATCTGTTCGGTGGGACTGATTCTGTACATGAATTTCGCCGACGGCATCAAATACAATTTGCGCACCGGGGACGCCTATCTCGAAGTGCGCGACCGTGATTATTTCTTCACCCCGGCCTTCGTCTTTTTCGGGATTTGTATCGGTCTCGGCGTCTCGGCGTTGATTGCCATCATCAAGGAAAAGATTGCCCGGTCCCGGCCGGCCCTGCAGAAAACGCTGGTCTACGCCTCGACCGTCCTAGTTTTGCTGCCGGCGCTGTCCCTGGCGAACAATTACAGTACCAGCAACCGCTCGAACAATTTCCTGCCCTACAGCTACGCTAAAAATATGCTCGACACTTGCGAGGAAAACGCCATCCTGTTCACCACCGGCGACAACGAGACCTTCCCCCTTTGGTGCCTTCAGGAAGTCTATCAGTACCGCCGGGATATCCGGATTATTAACCTTTCCCTGCTGGGCACCGACTGGTACGTGTACCAGATGAAGAACCAGTACGACGTGCCCATTTCGCTCACCGACGAGCAGATTCTCTGGAACGAGTACGAGGTGCAGCCGGGTGTGACCATTAGCAGGCCGGACAAGATGTTCCATGACAAACCCCGCAAGCGGCTTACTTACATGCAGGCCGCGATGTACAACAACAACGTCCTGCGGGTGCAGGATATGATTGTCGATGAAATCGTGATAGAAAACCGGTGGCGAAACCCGATATATTTCTCTTCCCCGCCCTATTCCCAGTCCCCCCTGAACCTTCGCGAACGGTGTGTCCGCACCGGCATCCTGTTAAAACTTGAACGCGAACCGGTCGAAGGTCTGGTCAATGTCGAGAAGGGCTTCGATCTGTTTATGAACGTGTACGATTATACCGGTTTGAACGACCCTGCCGTTTACCGCGACCAAAGCGCCACCCGGGATTTCGCCATCACTTACGGCGGCGGTTTCGGTCCTTTAATAAACGAGTTCATGAGAACCGGACAGGACGACCGGGTTAAAGAGTTACTGAATAAATTTATCGACGTTTACCCGGAATTCTGGCAGCCGTATTTTATCCTTGCCGATATGGATTATCGGGCGGGGGATTCCGCCGCCGGCCTTGAAACCCTTCAGCTTTTCCGCGATAATATCGAGACCTTGCATCACAATTTCGAGGGTAACCTGTTCTATATGCAGGACTGGGGTATGGCGAAGGTGGAAATCGGCCGCCGGACCGATAACCAAGCTTTGATTGAAGAGGGGTTACGGGATATGTGGCGGGCTTTTGACAGCAACTCCAACAGCACCATCCTGTTTAAAAAACTGGCCACCGTCCTGACCCAACTGGGCCGCTATGACGAACTCCAGAGAGCCGGCCGTCAAATCGGTCAGTATAAGAGAAACCTGTCCGACCCGTACCTCCAGCAGTTGCTCAATATACGGAGTCCCGAAAATTTTCCGGGGGGTTGATAAGTTTTTTTCGGTGTGTTTAATTTTATAATAAGGTGATATGTAAAAAAAATGAACAATGCCAAATCCTTCGACCGGACCAACGCCGTTCTGGCCGGCCTGGTCTTTTTAGGTTCTTTTATCGTTTACGCCCTGACCGTGCAGCGCACTTTCTCTTTCTGGGATTGCGGCGAATTTATCGCCTGCTCGTACATCCTCGGCATTCCCCACCCGCCCGGCACGCCCCTGTTCGTGATACTGGGCCGCCTTTTCTCGATCATCCCCTTCGTGGAAGATATTTCCTACCGGGTCAACTACCTCTCGGTTATCTCGTCGGCGCTGACGGCCATGTTAAGCTACCTGTTGACGGTGCGGCTGGTCGGGTACTTTTTCAAAGGCAATAAAGGCGAAACGCTGAACCGATTGATCGCTTATGTCGGCGGCATCGCCGCCGGCTTTTTCGTCGCTTTCTCCGAGACCAACTGGGGGAACTCGGTCGAGGCCGAGGTGTACGGTTTGAGCCTGGCGTTGATGGTGATGATGGTCTGGCTGACAATCCGCTATTTCGAGGAGCGGGGGACGCTCAAGGCGGCGCGGACGATGATACTGGTCATGTACCTGGCCCTGATGGGGGTAGGGATTCACCTGACGGTCTTCCTGGTGCTGCCGATCTGCGCCATCTTTTTTATACTCAAGGACGACGCCACCCCGCGCGACTGGCTTTTGGTCTGCAGTTTTGTCTTTGTGGAGTTGCTGTTGATTATCGCCTTCGCCGACGGTCGGGGCGGGGTCAGCGCTTTCTACGGCGCCACCGCTTTCCTGGGCCTGGTGCTTTTGATTTTACTCTACAAGAAAATCAACTGGGGGATTGTGGTCGCCGTGGGCGCGGTCAGTTCCATTATGTTCGGCTTCCTGAAATTTATGGTCGTCGTACCGGTGGGCTTTTTAATTCTCATCGCCCTGGCTTTGCTCTCGCGGCGTTTCGGCTGGAACCTGCGCTGGAAAACGGCCATGGTCATCTTGATGGTGGCGGTGGTCGGCTTTTCCGTCCACCTGTTCATTCCCATCCGTTCCGCCTTGAATCCCCGGATCGATGAAAACAACCCCTCTCGCGATTTCCAGACTTTCGTCAATTTCCTCGACCGCAAACAGTACGGCCAGCAATCGATGGTGGACCGGATGTTCCAACGCCGCGGTGAATGGGAAAACCAGTTCGGCCGCCATCCCCACATGGGCTTCTGGTCCTATTTCGAGGAACAATATTCCCAGCCGGGAATCGTCTTTTCCGTCTTCCTGGTGCTGGGCCTGCTGGGTCTGTACGTGTCCATCCGAAAGCGTCTTGAAATAGGCCTGCCGTTCCTGACGCTGTTTTTGATATGCTCGGCGGGGTTGATATTATACATGAATTTCGCCGACGGCACCAAATTTAACCCGCGCATGGACAACGCCTACCTGGAAGTCCGCAACCGCGATTATTTCTTTACCCCGGCGTTCGTCTTTTTCGGTATCTGCATGGGCCTGGGGGTGTCGGCCCTGATGACGCTTATCCGGGAAAAAGTTAAACAGGTCAAGCCGTCCCTGCAGAAAGCCGCGGTATACGGCTGTTGTGTCCTGGTGCTGCTGCCGGGGATAACCCTGGCCAACAACTATTACACCTGTGACCGCTCCGACAATTACCTGCCTTTTATCTACGCCAAGAATATTCTCGACACCTGTGAGGACGACGCCATCCTGTTCACCTCGGGGGACAACGATACCTTCCCCGTCTGGTGTCTCCAGGAGGTTTATAACTATCGCAAGGATATCCGGGTGGTCAACCTGTCGCTTCTTAACACCGACTGGTACGTGCAACAGATGAAGGAGCGTTACGATGTTCCCATCTCCCTGACCGATGAGCAGATATTGTGGTATCCCTACGAGATCCAGCCGGGTATAAGTTTCGGTCGGGCCCTGAAGCCCTTTCACGACAAGCCCCGCAATCGCATGGCGTACCTTCAGGCCTACAGCCCGGACGGCATTTATGTCCGGGACATGATGATGGATGAAATCGTGATTGAAAACAAGTGGCGGGTCCCGATTTATTTTTCCTCGCCGCCTTACGCCGAGTCGCCCCTTAAATTGCGCGAACGGTCAGCAACCGTCGGCATGCTGTACAAGCTTCTTAGAGACCCCGATTCGGGACTGATGGATATCGCCCGGAGTTACGACCTGTTCATGAACACCTACGAATTCAACGGTCTGGATGGTCCGGAAGTTTACCGCGACGACAACGCCACCGGTCTGTTCACCCTGATGGGGAACCGGGTCATTCAAATCAACAGCGCCCTGCTTGAGCAGGGGATGCGCGACAGCAGCGTGGCCATATTGGAAAAAATGATCGATGTCTATCCCGAATTCTGGCAGCTTCATTACCTTCTGGCCAATCAATTCGAGAACGAGGGAGACAGCGCCCGGGCGCTGGAAGTCCTGCGGCGGGGACATGATACGCTCGAGGTGTTCGTCCAATGGGACGATAAAAACTCGGTTTACCTGCAGAACCTGGGCATGCTGAAATATGAGATCGGTCGCAGGACCAACGATGAGGTGATGGTCGAAGAGGCGGTCGACCTGCTATGGCGGGGTTTCCGGGTTAACGTCAACGAGCTTATGTCGTTCCGCAACCTGGTGCCGATTCTGGCCCAGTTGGGACGCTATACGGAAATGCAGCGCGCCGCCCTTTTGATTGCCCCCTACGCCAGGAACCTGAGCGACCCGGTCCTGCAACAGATTCTGAATACCATGAGCCCCGGTTCGGCGCCGCTGGGCGGTTGATGACGATTAAAAATTGTAAGGGAGCTTTCATCGGCCGATGAAAGCTCCTTTTTTTATCAGTTGGAAAGTTTGTATCCGGGCAGCCGCCGGTAAATGCCGCCCGCGCGCTCCATCATATTTTCCGTGATGAATTCGCGCCGCACCGTGGCGTAATCCTCATGGTGCCGTTCGATGATATGGTTGACCTCGTCCTCGGTGTAGTCCCGGTTCGACTCGAACTGCGCCAGGATATATTCCAGCAGGTATTTGCGCTTGCTACGCTTGGCCGGTAACGTTTCGATATGTTCATCCTTGACAAAATTCTTGATTACTTTTTCCTTCGGCGTGTTTTTGTTCTGGTTGGAATGTCTTTCTAACCACTCAAGCACCGATTGTTCCGGAATACGCCAGTCTTTTCCGATTTTGTAAGCCTTTATCTCTCCCGCCTGAACCTTGCGGGTGATAACCTGTACGTTCATCTTGAGCTTTTCAGCCAGCTCCGCAGTCGTGAAAAATTCAGTGTTTTTGATGTTTCCTTCGCTGTAATCCATTCAAGCACTCCTTAATTTAGGGGGTATTATATGACACTGTCATATATTGTCAAGTATTTTATGATATCGTGTGGTATTATTTTTAAATATTATGATACGGAGAATAAATTTACGATAAAGTTACGTTCATGCCGTAATTATCAACACGCAAAATGTACTTTATTATAAATTGACTTGATGTTCAAATTAATCATTATTACCTGATTATGACATGGTTGCTCTATATTATCATCTGTCTCATCTGGGGCTCGACCTGGATCGCCATTAAAATCGGTCTGTCCCAGGCGCCGCCGTTTTACACTTCCAGTTTGCGCTTCATCCTCGCGGTTTTTATTTTAGCCGCCATTGTTCAGGCCAAAAAATATCCCTACCCGAAAGGTCTGAAAAATTTCCTGACCCTCGGTTATCCGGGGGTTTTTATGTACGGGGGGAGTTACGCTTTTATTTATTTCGCGGAGCTTTATATCGACTCCGCCCTGACGGCGGTGTTGTTCGCTTCCTTTCCCATTTTTGTGGCTTTGTTGTCGAGCCGGAAGCTGAAAGGGGAGAAGCTGAACGGTCTCGGCTGGCTGGGGCTGATGATCGGTCTGGCCGGGGTGGTGCTTATTTCCTATGATTCTTTCCAGACCTCGCGGGACATTTTCCTCGGCACCCTGCTGGCTCTGGCGGGTGCTTTTTCCGCCGCCTACGGAATGGTCCTGCACAAAAAACGCTTCGCCGATAAAAATATCTATATCTCGGCCACCGTGCAGATGATTTGCGGCGGGGTGTTTCTCGTCCCGGGCGCGCTCATATTCGAACACTGGTCGGATTTCGTCGTTTCCACCGAGTCGATCGGCTCCATTATCTACCTGGCGCTGTTCGGCTCGGTAATCGCATTCCTGGGATATTACTGGCTTCTGGCCCGCACCCGGGCGGTGACAGTGTCCCTGATCGCTTTTATCACGCCCCTGGTGGCCATCTTCATCGGCGTGCTGTTTTTCTCCGAAAGTCTCCCATTGCTGATCGCATTCGGAACCGTTTTAATTTTATCCGGCATCCTGCTTGTCGAACGCCGGTAATTTCACCTTTATATTTCTAATCCTTATCGATTCCCACGCCTATCTCATACGGGTTGGGATTATCTTTGTCCGATTTCGGGCCGACCCAGCGGCTGTTGTTAGCCGCATAGTCTTCGTTGTATTGGTCGTTGCCACCGCCGTCGACAAAAATACCGAACACCCTCAAATAGCGGCGAGGACCGTTGTCGGAGGCGTTGGCCCGTCCCAGGGTCGTGCCGCCTTTGGTTTCGTAAATATCGTCGCCGTTATGGTCGTGGAAAATACCGATACCGTTGGCGTTGCCGCCCCCGAGCGAGAGATTGGGCACCCGGTAGGTATCGTCGCCGCCGCGTTCGTTGAAATAGCCGACCGTGAAATCATGCCCGGCGCCGACGGCCATATTCAGGCTGGCGTTGTAGCGGTCGTCGCCGGCGAAATCGTCGAGATAACCCACCCCGAAATGCGCCCCCGAACCCTGGACGTACCAGACACCGTCATAAACGTCGCTGCCGCCGCCGTCAAGCAGCATGCCCACCGCGAACCAGTAGGCGCAGCCCTGGGCAAACAGCCCGGCCTTGTAAATATCGTCGCCGTGAACATCGCACAGTATCCCGACCCCGCCGGCCCAGCTGTGACCGTCGATATAGTCGGCCCGTTTTCCAAACCCGACCCCCTGCGCCAGCGAGGCGTTGTGCTTGACCGTCTGGGGGGAAGGATTGAAAATCAGGCTGTCTTCGGCGATATAGCGGTCGTCACCCTCGAAATTCACGAGCAACCCGCAGCCGCGGGTATAACCGTACCCCTGGGAGGCGGTGTAACAATAAAGCGAATCGTTACCGGCGCTGTCGGCTAAAATACCGGCGCCGAACGCACCGCAGCCCTGGGTGTAATGACGGGCGGAATAGATATCGTCACCCTCGAAATCGAGCACCGCCCCCACCCCGAACAGCCCGGCCCCCTGGGTCAGGTTATACCCCCGGTACAAATCGTTCCCTTTTTTATCGATTACCAGGGCCACCCCGAGCACCGCGCCGCCGATACCGGGACGGGTGCTGTCGGGTGACAGGTAGCGGTCGTCACCGGCCAGGTCAACGATAATCGACAGGGGGTACTCGTCGGGATAGCCGGAAATTTTATAGGTGTCATTGCCGCCGCCGTCGATTATCAAGAGTGGGGGGACGAGGTACTCAAAACTGTCGTCGCCGGTGGAGCCGACCACCACCAACCCCCGTCGGGTTTTGATTTCAATCCTTTTGTCCGGGAAATTTTCCGGCGTCAGCGAATCGGCCATCCGCCGGGCCAGCTCGGCGAAATCCTGCGCCCCGGCCATGAGCCGGTTAAAATCGAACGCCTCCGCCAGTTCTTCGACAAAGTCGTTATAGGCAGTGCTGTCGTTTATGAAATATTCGAAAAGTTTTTTTCGGTATTTATCCCGGTCGAAATCCTTGAGGGCTTTTTTCAGAAAGAAGTCGTCGTCGAGCGCCATGAGGTACAGGAGGTCGATTTTTTCCCTCAGCGGTTGGTGCCGCTTGCCCACCAGGACGTTTTTACTGCGGGTGATGGAAGCCAGGGGTAGCGTATCTGTGGTTCCGCTGTAATCCTGAAACGGGTCGCCGATAAACCCGCGAAAAACCGGGCAGTCGATTCTCCGCCCGGCTGCGGCCACCAGCGCGGTCAGGTTGGTACTGTTATCGCTGAAAGATTCCAGGTTCATCTGCCCGTATTTGGGCAGTTTGAAGGGGTCGTTGTGAAACATAGTGAAGTAATTCCCCCGCCAGCGGTCGCCGCCCCAGTTGGCCATTTCATCCCGGTCGAACCGGACTTCGGCCCGGGTCAGGTCAACCTGGGCCAGGGCGCTGTCGATTAGCGACAGGTCCTGGGCGGAGAGGGAAAATGAGATTAAAAAAGTGATGATTGCTGAACATATAATTTTCATCGAAAACTCCTGTCTGTTTTGATTATTTCTTCTGTGAAGATAAATAAAAGCCGCGGAAGAAAATAGTTTTTTATTATCCACGAACTCCTTGCCAAAACAAAAAAATGTGTTAATTTTGTAGACTAACGGTAATAGAAAAATTCTGAAGGATAGTCGTATGAAGTCAGATAAATTGACGAAGCTTATAAAAGACAATAAGGTTGAGTATATCGACCTGAAATTTGGTGACCTGCTCGGGGCCTGGCATCATATCACCCTCCCGGTAGCCGCCCTCCAGGGTTCTCTTTTCAAAACCGGGGTGGGGGTCGACGGTTCCTCGCTGACCGGCTTTTCATCGATTGAACGCGGCGACATGATTGTCATTCCCGATGTCGAGACGGCTTTCATTGACCCCTTTTTCGAACGGCCGACCGTGTCCTTCTACGGCGACATCATGGAGGTCGGCGATAAGATAACGCCCTATTCCCGCAATCCCCGGCGGGTGGCCTTCGATGCCGAGAAATATCTGGGTAAAATTAAAAAAGGCGTCCGGGCCGTGTTCGGACCGGAATTTGAATTCTATGTTTTCGACAACGTGAGTTTTTTCCAGGGTCCCGACACCGCTTTTTATTATCTCGATTCGGTCGAGGCGGAATGGAACTCCGGCAAGGACGAAGAAAATCTCGGCTATAAAATCCCCTATAAAAAAGGCTACCATGTCGCCCCGCCGATGGATCGCACTTATAACCTCCGTTCGGAACTTACCTCGATGATGGCCGAAGTCGGCATTGGGTTGAAATATCACCACCATGAAGTCGGCGGCGGCGGGCAGCATGAAATCGAGGTCGAATTCGCCGACATGTCGAAAATGGCCGACCGGGCCATGCTCATCAAGTACATTATCAAGAACCATTGTTTCCGGATGGGCAAATCGGCGACCTTCATGCCCAAGCCCCTCTTTAACGAACCCGGCTCCGGACTGCATGTCCACCAGTACCTGGCCGACAAGAACGGTTCCATCTTCTACGATAAAAAAGGGCTGGTCAAATTTTCCAAAATCGGCCTGTATTATATCGGCGGACTGTTGAAGCACGCCGACTCGGTTCTGGCTTTCACCAATCCCTCGACCAACTCCTTCAAGCGGCTGATCCCTGGTTTTGAGGCGCCGGTCGCCGGGACTTACGGAGTCGGCAACCGCACCGCCTGTATCCGCATTCCGGGTTACCAGCGCAATCCCAAAACCATGCGGTTCGAGTTCCGTCCCCCCGACGGCACGATGAACCCTTACCTGGCTTTCGCCGCCATGCTGATGGCCGGTATTGACGGTATCGAGAACAAGATCGACCCCGGCCAACCCCTGGACAAGAACCTCGACAAACTGTCGGAAAAGGAACTGGCCAAAATCCACCAGCTGCCTACCTCGCTGAACAAATCCCTCAACGCCCTGGAAAAAGACTATAATTACCTGCTTCAGGGCGGGGTCTTTACCGAGGACCTGCTGGAAAACTGGGTTAAAATCAAGCGCAAAGAGGTTGACGAGATCCGGGTCCGGCCCACGCCGTTCGAATTCCAGATGTATTATGATTTATAAATTCTATGACTTTTGAAGATTCTGTTATTTGAATAATAATTTTGATCAGAGGCTACGTTTAATTTCATCGTAGTCCTCGGGCGGAACCCCATAGCGGTTCCGCCTATTCGAGGCTGCGTGCCCGGCCGATGTCCTGACTTAGGCTAAATTTATCTTTTTATATTCTTTTAGTTAGTTTTGTATTAATTTTGATTTTTTTACCCACGATGGGCACAGATTGGGCACACATTAAGTTTGAGTTTAGTCTGGTGGGGTTGACTTGTCAACACCCAGAACTTTCGATCAACGCTTAGTCCAGCATAAGGTGGACAATCCCTTGCATGAAAATGTATTCTATATTAGCGAACGATTGAAATTACCTCACCCGCAGTCCAGCGATTTTTACAGCTCCTCGGTGATACCCGTCAGGAAAAAGTTTTTCAAGCTCATCTAATTCAATGCCATTTACTTCACAAGTTTCATAAACCGTAGGTACTACATTGTTCTTCTCAAAGCTCTTGCGAAGGAAATGAATAATATGCCAATGTTTTTCCGATAGTTTGGGCATTTTCATTTCGTAAGCTTTCAATGCGGCGAATCCTTTATCCCACTCGAATGGATTCACGAGAAATCCCCGATTGTCGATTTTATAGCTCTTTTCTTGAGCCGGAGAAGTAACACGTTCTGCTAATTCTTCCAGCCCTGCTTGATCTAAGTATCCTTCCTTATAGGTGATTCCTGTCAACTTGCATGCCCCACGAAGATATCCCGCAGGAAAAAGCTTCTTAAGCTCTTCGAGGTGAAGTCGATTCGTTCGGCAGGTTTCATAAACCAGCGGGCATTTCCCGGCTTTCTTGAACATATCACGAATAAAGTATATGATTTTCCAATGATCTTCTGACAAGCCACTGATTATACCAACTTTGGGAGCCATCCCTCTTGCAAAATTTTCATCCCATTCGTTGTAATCCGATAGGAACTCCTCCGTGTCCACCGTGTATGTCTTGTTTCCAAACTGAAAAATTCCCATGACTTCTCCTTGTTTTAGAAAAAGCTAATTTTATATCTACTCTAGTATTTACTTTTTATTCTGGTTCACAAACCTATCTTGAATCCAATCATTGTACAAATAACATAAAACAAAAATATTTAGATAAATTAAAAGATCAATAGACAGTATAAGAAGCTGAATCTTTTTTAAAATCAATATTTACTCCTATTTCATAAAAATCATTATAGTAACAAGCAACAGTTGCCTTACTACTATCTTCTGAAAAACCATATTTAAAACGTAAACTATCAACAGGAATTTCCCAATTTTCTGCATGTCTTTCAATCAAAGGGGTTGCTAATTCTTCTGCTCTTTCTTGAATTGTTTTTGGGTCTTTAGAACAACCACTACTAAATAAAAAAACCCCTGATATTAGAGCATTAAGTATCTTTCCCATATTAAATTAAGGTGAATCATCTATTTAAAAATTTATGTGTTTCTATGAATTTTCATAAATAATTTCTAACTTCTTTTTTCTACGAATAATGCGTGCCCGGCAGATGTCCTCATCTGCCGGATGCCGGGGCACATGTGGATATGTGCCGCCCACAATAATTCTCCATATTCACTATCCATTTCTTCTCGTGCCAACGCTCCACGTTGGAATGCCGTCGTAATGCTTTGTGTTGCCAATGAATACGCGGAGCGCCTTAGCCTTCGTTACCACAAAAACAATGGGAACGAGATAAGTCTAATATATATAAAAGATATAAAGCTTCGTAAATCCTGTCAAGGCATAAAAGAGGCAGAACCACTAAAGAGTTCATCCCTTACATAAACTTCATTATTTCTTATTGACAATCATACAGGAGGCCTGGGCTTTGGGCAGAATCAGGATTTCGGCCACGTTGACGTGCTCGGGTCGCGAGGCCGCCCAGACGCAGGCCTCGGCGATATCGTCGCCGTCCAGGGGCTTGTACCCCTGGTAAACGGTTTTGGCCCGTTCGCTGTCACCGTGGAAACGAACCTCGGAAAATTCCGTCTCCACCAGGCCCGGGTCCACCGAGGTCACTCTGACCGGGGTCTCCACCAGATCGATCAGCATCCCTTTCGTAAGTGCTCTCACGGCATGCTTGGTGGCGCAATAAACGCCTCCGTTCGGGTAAACCTCATGTCCGGCAATCGACCCGATATTTATTATATGCCCCCGGTTGCGCTCGACCATTCCGGGTATAACCGCCCGGCTGATATAGAGCAGACCTTTTATGTTGGTGTCGATCATGGTGTCCCAATCGCTTAAGACGGCCTCATGGACCTTATCCAGCCCCTGAGCCAGCCCGGCGTTGTTGACCAAGATATCAACCGCCCGCCATTTCTCCGGCAAGGAAGCAATGGCTTTCTGTACTTCGGTCTCCTCGCGAACATCCAGTTTGAAATAATGACATTCGGTTTTTAAAGCCGCCGCCAGTTTTTCGAGACGGTCCAGACGCCGGGCGCATAAGAGAAGTTTGGCTCCCGCCTCGGCGAATTTTCGCGCGCAGGCCTCGCCGATACCGGCCGACGCCCCGGTTATAAGAACTATTTTATCCTGAATTAAATTCATAAGGGTACCTTTTCTCAAACGGTAATTCATTTAAAATCTCGAATAAAATAGGGATAAATATTTTATTTTGAAGTAAAAAATGACGGGTAGTTATTTTTCGTCCGAAACTGTCGTAAGGTTTTATCCCTGTTCAGGATCGGAACATCTGAAGGGAATTGAACAGCGTTATATTGGCTAATTTAAAGGGATTATGGTCAAAAACCCATATTTTGAACATTTGAATCGTTTTTTACTCCCCGAACAACAATATTGAACAGTATTTATCTGGTTGTCCGGCAGCGACATAACTTAACCTCGGTTTTGTTTGACGGAATTCCTCCTGCGGCACGGAATATGCAATAAAATCAGTCGAGAACATTTAATTTTTCGTGAACTTTACCCGATAACAGGTATTATACCATAAGTCTGGTTTCCGGCGGGTGAAGTTCCGCAGCCCGGAGGGACAAGACCATGGCGCAATGTAGGAAAAAAGTAGTAGGTTTACCTAAGAAGACTTACTGGCACCTTTACAGCTTACAGAACCTTCAGTCTGAAAAACTCGTAAAGGTGATAAACAAGATTCTGAAAAAGGATTACGTACTTATTAAGTAATACGTTTTTTTTCACTTGACAGTCAGGCGATAATGTCTAACTTATGGCCTTATTTCAAGTTTTTTGTTGTTTTTCGTATCGTTATTTGTAGCTTAGGGTTACTTAATTGAATTTTGGCATGTTAAAGAATAAGATTACATTTATGGTCATCCCCGATTCCAAGGGAATTGCCAAGCAGATGAGTATGCCGGTAGTCCTGCTCTATTCCGCAGTGGCAGTTGTCTTTGTCCTGCTGGTGGCCAATTTCTTCCTTGGAGCGGAGTTTATAACCAACCAGGTTTCTGACCAGGAACTGACCCGCCTGCGTACCGAAAATAAAGACCTGGTAGAAAAATATGAAAAGGTACGCTGGGACCTTTCCGAAGTTGACGGCCGTTACCAGGACCTGGTCCGAAAAGAAATAGCCATCCGCACCATTTTCGACCTGCCGGAAATTAACACCGAGGAAAGACAACTGGGTATCGGCGGTCCCGGTTCGCAAACCTACCCGAACATGACGCCCTCGGAAAAAGTGGCTTTCACCACCGAGGTCGAGGTTGACCGCCTTCTGAAACTCTCCCAATTCGAGTTGGAAAAATACGA